>MDSY01026265.1_pt1 | contig 29596 bp, 29 predicted proteins | sample 811131 | NCBI WGS metagenome assembly MDSY01 (sample SAMN05326643, study PRJNA326480) | marine metagenome | isolation source: seawater | place: Atlantic Ocean: South West | collected 2010 | reverse complement strand
TCGCGGTGGCCGGCGACTCCGCCGGCGGCGGCCTCACCCTTGCCCTGCTGCAGCGGCTGCGCGACGAGGGCCAGCCGCTGCCCGCCTGCGCGCTGATGTTCTCGCCCTGGGTGGACCTGACGCTGGCGGAAACGCCGCCCACCGTGCCCGGGGAAGCCATGCTCAACCGGCAGTGGCTGGCGTTCGCCGCCGAGGCCTACGCCGGTGATCAGCGCGACAGCGCCGGCGCGTCCCCGTTGCTGGGCAACCTGGACGGGCTGCCGCCGCTGCTGATCCAGACCGGCAGCGACGAGATTCTCGCCAACGACAGCGAACGCCTGGCCGAGGCGCTGGACCGCGCCGACTGCGACGCCCGCTACCAGAGCTACCCGGGCCGCTGGCACGTGTTCCAGCTGCACGCCGGCATGCTGCACGACGCCGATCTGGCGCTGGCGGAGTGCCGCGACTTCCTGCACCAGCACTGGCGCTGATCAGTCCAGCGCCGACACCGTGTCGCGGCGCAGGGCCTCCAGCGCCTCGCTGATGCGCACCGGATAAACGCCGCCGGCCTCGGCCACCGGGGCCAGTGAACGCACCGCCGCCGGCAGGCTGGCCAGCTGATCGCGCAGCCGCTGGCGGGCCTGATCCGGGTCCGGTAGCGGCGCCACCGCCTCGCCGTTTGCCACCACCGGCCGCAGTAGCGGCACCCCGTCGCGGGCTTCGTCGCGGCCGGTGATCTCGTCGTATTGGCAGCCGCCGTCGCCGTCACTGAAGCGCCACACCTGCTTGGCGCTCGGGTAGAGCGGTTTGCCCGGCGAGGTCTTGAGGCGCGGGCGGCCCTGGTATTCGGTGAGCTTGTAGGCGAAATCCAACGACGGGGCGTCCGCCACCGAACCCATTTCCGTACCCACCCCGAAACCATCAATCGGTGCGCCGGCCTGCACCAGCGTCTGAATGCGGTGCTCGTCGAGGCCGCCGCTGACCACGATGCGGACCCGCTGAAGCCCGGCGGCATCCAGCTTGCGCCGCGCTTCGCCGGCCAGCTCGCCCAGGTCGCCGGAGTCGATCCGCACGGCGCCCACGTCCAGCCCTTCGTCGCGCACCAGGGCGATCACCCGGTCGACACCGCGCAGGGTGTCATAGGTGTCCACCAACAGGGTGGTGCCGGGGTAGTCGCGGGCGTAGCGGCGCAGCGCCTCGGTTTCGTCATCGTGGGACTGGATGTAGGAGTGCGCCATGGTGCCGCGCACCGGCAGGTCGAAGCTCAGGCCGCCCAGCACGTTGCTGGTGCCGGCAATGCCCGCCACCCGGTAGGCGCGCACACCGCGCCAGGCCGATTCCAGCCCGTGCATGCGGCGCATGCCGAAATCCACCACCGGCACGCCGTCGGCGGCCAGCACCATGCGCGCCGCCTTGGAGGCGAGCAGCGTTTCCAGGTTGACGTAGTTCATCAGCAGGCTTTCCAGCAGCTGCCCCTGGATCACCGGCGCCCGCACTTCCAGCAGCGGCTCGTTGGGGAACACCACCGAGCCCTCCGGCAGCGTCCGGATTTCCCCCTCGAAGCGGAAATCGGCCAGCCAGCGCAGGAAGCCGTCCTCGAACAGCTCCAGTTGCCGCAGCCGCTCGATCTGCTCGGGATGGAAACGCAGCCCGCGAATCAGATGGGCGGCGTATTCCTGCCCGCAAGCCACCGCGAAACGGCGCCCCGCCGGCAGCTTGCGGAAGAACAGACTGAACACCGCCTCGCCGCGGTGGTCGTCGCGCCAGTAGGCCTGCGCCATGGTCAGTTCGTAGAGGTCCGTGAGCAGGGCCAGTTCCCGCTCCGAAGGCCAGAGAGCGTCCATTGATACTCCTGCGGTTGGTGAGCCGCGCCGTCACAATGCGACGCCACCCCTGTGTCTGACCTCACCGGGGCGGCTTTTCAAGTACCGGTGGCGGCCTCCAGGGCGCGCCGGTGCGCCGCCAGGGAGGCCGCGTCGAACAGCACGAAGCGCACCCGCTTCACCCGTTCCAGCCGTGCCCCTTCCGCAACCACCGTGGCCAGGGCCACGGCGGCCGCCTCGTCCATCGGGTAGCCGAAAGCACCGGTGGAAAGCGCCGGGAAGCCCAGGCTGGTCAGCCCGGCGTCCTCGGCGAGCCGCAGCGCGTTGCGATAACACTCCGCCAGCAACCGGTCGGCGGGCCGGTCACGGCCGTACACCGGCCCCAGGCAGTGAATGACGTGGGGGTTGGGCAGCCCGTGGCCGCCGGTGAGCACCGCCTGGCCGGGCTCGATCGGCGCCAGGGGCGCGCATTCGCGGGCCAGTTGCGGCCCGGCGGCGCGGTGAATGGCGCCGGCCACGCCGCCGCCGGTGGCCAGGCGGGCGTTGGCGGCGTTGACGATCGCGTCCAGGTCGGGCTGGGCGGTGATGTCACCTTGTACGCATTGGATATCCATGACGTGCCTCCTCGAAAGGGTGTTGCCGGAGCGGGGCCGGCGGGGACAGCGCGACGGCGGCGACTGCGGTATCATTCCGGTTGGGGGCCGCCCATGATCTGTTGGAGTCGTTATGCCGTTACTCGCCCGTTTAAGTCTGCCCGTGCTGCTGCTTCTTACCACCGCCTGCCAGAGTTTTTCCGGCCTGGAAGCGCCGGAAGTGAGCCTGTCGTCACTGCGCCTGGAAAGCGCCGGCGTGTTCGAGCAACGATGGCAAGCGGTGCTGCGCGCGCGCAACCCCAATGACCGGGCAGTGACCATCAAGGCCCTGGATTACGAGATCCTGGTCAATGGCGAGCGCCTGGCGCGGGGCAACAATAACGAAGCGACCACGCTGCCGGCACTGGACGATGTGCTGATCACCACCAGCGTGTCCACCAGTCTGCTGGGCACCCTGCAGCAACTGCAACGCCTGCAGCAGAACGCCGGCGAGCCGCTCACCTATCAGCTCAAGGGCAGCGCGCGGGTGGCCGGGCTGGCGTTCCCGATTCACTTCGACCGGGAAGGGGAGTTCACTCTGCCGATGGCGCCCCAACCGGCAAACTGATTGTCCAAGACCGACGTTTTACCCTGGGGGAGCAACATGGACAGCATTCTGATCACCGGTGCCGCCAGCGGCATCGGCCTGGCGACCGCGCGCCGGTTTCACACCAACGGCTGGCGGGTGGGCCTGCTGGACGTCAATGAGGGCGCCCTGCAGGCGGTGCACGCGGAACTCGGCGAACGCTGCTGGTACCGGCGGCTGGACGTCACCGACATGGGCCAGTGCGAAGCGGCGGTGGCGGCGTTCGCGGAAAGCGCCGGCGGCCGCCTGGATGTGCTGTTCAACAGCGCCGGGGTGCTGCGCATGGGCCATTTCGAGGACCTGAGCGCCGAACAGCACCGCTTCACCCTGGACGTGAACGTGGCCGGCACCCTGCAGATGTGCCTGGCGGCCCTGCCCTACCTGAAACAGTCCCGCTCGCCCCGGGTGCTCAACATGAGCTCCGCGTCGGCGCTGTACGGCGTGCCGCACCTGGCCAGCTATTCAGCCTCCAAATTCGCGGTGCGCGGCCTCACCGAGGCGCTGGATCTGGAATGGCGGCGCCACGGTATTCGCGTGCAGGACCTGATGCCGCCGTTCGTGAACACCGGCATGGTCAACAAGCAGGCGTTCGAAGCCCCGGTCGTGCGCCGAATGGGCGTGAAACTGAGCGCCGACGACGTGGCCCGGGCCGCCTTCGACACCCTGCAGGGCGACCCCCGGGTGCATGTGCCGGTGGGGCTGCCGTTCCGCTTCACGGTGCTGCTGGAGAAGGTCGTGCCGCAACGGGCCACCCGCGCCCTGATGGCCTGGCTGAGCCGCGACTAGTAGCGGATCTCCACTTTGCGGCGGCCCCACTGCAGGGCCGCCTCCCGGTCCTCGCCCAGATAGACGTCGATCTTGTTGCGCCAGCGGGCGTGCATCTTGTCGCGCACGTACCAGGTGCCCTCCAGGCCTTCGATTTTCACCGCGGTGCCGTAATCCAGGCCGGCGGCGAGCAGGTCCCGGGACACGGCGATGGCTTTCATGCCCGGCACCAGGGTGTCGCCCCAGGCCGCCAGCGCGTGATCCTCGCCGTGCCCCTGCCCGGGCAGGGAGTTAAAGGCGGTGGCGGTGACCGTGCGCCGCTGGGAAAACTCCTCCGCGAGCGCCGGGCCCGCCAGCAACACCCCGAGAAGCACCCACCCGGCATTCACGAGGCCTTGCCCATACTGTTTCGATGTCCGCATTGAAACTCCTTATTCTGCTGTCGCTGATCGGCGGCCTGTCGGCCTGCGCCGGGCGCGCGCCGGTGCCGCCGCCGCTGGAGCTGCGCGCCTGGGACGCCCCGGGCCGGCCCAAGGCGGTGATTCTGGCACTGCACAGCTTCGGCGACTACAGCGCCGCCTTCGACCTGGCGGCGCCGGATCTGGCCGCCGCCGGCTACCAGGTGTACGGCTTTGATCAGGCCGGCTTCGGCGCCCGCACCCTGGCCGACGGCCGCTGGGCCGGGGAAGCACGGCTGGTGGCCGACGCCGCCGACACCGCGCGCCGCCTCGCCGAGCGGCACCCGGACACGCCGCTGTTCCTGCTCGGCGAAAGCCTGGGCGGGGCGGTGGCCATGCTGGTCGCCAGCCGGCACCCGGAGATACCGCTGCGCGGCCTGATTCTGGCGGCGCCGGCGGTTCGCGAGGGCATTCGACTGCGCTACGGCTGGAACGTTCTGATCGGCTCGGCGGCGACCCTGGCGCCGGGCTACCACCTGGATGTGGAGCGCGCCCCGGATGACCCGCACCTGGCACCGGCGGCCGCCCGGCGGCGCGCCAACGACCCGCTGGTGATGCACGAAGTACGCATGGACGCCTACTGGGGCCTGATCCAGCTGGCCGACAGCGCCAGCGACGAAGCCGACCGCATAACGGTCCCCACCCTGCTGCTGTACGGCGACCTCGACACCTCGGTGCCGGCGGTGGGCATTCAGCGGTTGCGTGAGCGGCTCGGCGCGCACGGCGATTATCAGACGTTTCCGCAGGGGCCGCATCTGCTGCTGCAAGGGCGCCACTGGCCCAGGGTCACCGCCACCATCAAGCGCTGGGCCGGCGCCCGGGCAACACCGCGCTAACAGGCCGCAGCGCCCGTGCACCGGCGCTTTCCGGGTACCGCTTTGGGTAATTTTTCTATGCTAGGCTGGCGGCTTCGCACAGGAGGGAACGCAGATGAATAAACGGGTTCTGATCACCGGTGGCAACTCCGGCATCGGGTTTTGCACCGCGCAACAACTGGCCGGGCGCGGCGCGGAAGTGGTGCTTGCCTGCCGCGACCAGACCAAGGGACAGGCGGCGCTGGCGCGCATCAAGGGCGGCCACCCCCAGGCGCGGGTGCGGCTGTTCCCGCTGGACCTGTCCGATCTGGCCCAGGTGCGCGGCTGTGCCCGCCGCCTTAACGACGAGCTGGACGGCATCGACGTGCTGATCAATAACGCCGGCGTGGTACCCACCCGGCAGCAGTTCACCCGCGACGGCTTCGAGATGCAGATCGGCGTCAACTACCTGGCGCCGGTGCTGCTCACCCATCTGCTGCTCCCGTTGCTGCAACAACGCGAAGACGCCCGGGTGATCCATGTGGCGTCGGTGGCGCACTGGCTGGGCCGCATTAACACCAAGACCTGGCGCGGTCGCCGGCCCTATCTGGTGATGGACGCCTACGGCCAGTCCAAGCTCGCCAACATCCTGTTCAGCGACGTGCTCGCCCAGCGGCTGGCGGCCCAGGGCATCACCAGCAACGCCCTGCACCCGGGCGGCGTGGACACGCCGATCTTCCGCCATGTGCCGGACCTGGCGATGAAACTGATCCGCCCCACCCTGACCACGCCGGAGAAGGCCGCGCGTCTGCCGGTGCGCATGGCCCTGGACGAGGAGTTCTACGGGGTCACCGGTGGTTACTTCGACGCCAAGGGTCCGGCCGCCCGCTCCCCGCGGGCGCGCAACAAGAAGCAGGCGGAACGTCTCTACCTGGACACCATGGCGGCGCTCGACATCAACCCGCTGTAACCCCGCCATCGTCGGCGGGCGGGGCCTCCAGGGCCTGCTCGTCGACGTGTTCCCGCAACGCCGGGTAGAGCGTCAGGAACACCGCTTCCAGCCGGTCGTGGTGGCGCTCGATATCCTCAATCGCCCCATCGAACCGGTTGGCGAAGCGCACCCGGGCGGCGATCCGGTCCAGGGCCCGGCCCACGTTCTCCAGCTCCGCGTAGTGCCCGAACCAGTCGTGCTCGACGATGCGCCCGGTGGTGGCGCGCATGGTTGCCGGCATCAGGGCGGCGCCGTCGCGCAGCAGGCGGTAGTCCTTGTCGATGGCCTGGTCCAGCGGCGTGTCGTGAAAGCGCGACCAGTGGCGGATCAGGAAGTGATCGAACAACACGTCCAGCGCCACCCCGGCGAACCGGCGCCGCTGCGGGGAGAACAGCGCGCGGCTCTCGATCACCAGGGGGTGGTGATCGGTGAAGCGGTCCACCAGCCGGTGGTTGTGCAGCCCCAGGCGCACCGCCTCGGGCAGGTCCGGCTCGCGGACACCGCGCATGAAGTCCCCCAGCAGGTTGCCCACCTTGGAGGGCACCGTGGGCCGCGCCAGGGTGAGGTGCGCGAAGTAGTTCATGTAGTGGTCCATGCGGTTAATTCTGTCACTCTCAGAGTGCCTGTGCCGGCGCGAATCAAGGCGCGTATCGCCGGCAAGGGTGGTTCCCTTGCCAAGAGACGCAACGCCGAGTCGCGCCGGCACAGGCTCTCCCGAAGGGCCACCACACAAGCGCCGTGGTCGGTGTTGCGCTCACTTGAATTGGCACCACCAGTTCTGCGTTCGCGCGCCTGGCCCACGCCGCTTGTGTGGCGGCTGAGAGTGACAGAATTAACCGCATGGACCACTAGAGGCGGCCCAGCCGCAGGTTGAGATTCTGGCGCACCGCCGGCCACTCCTGACTGAGAATGGAAAACACCACCGTGTCCCGGTAGATACCGTCGGCGCTCAGGGTGTGATGGCGCAGCACGCCGTCCTGTTTGGCGCCCAGCCGGGCGATGGCGTTGCGCGAGGCGTGGTTGTGCCAGTGGGTGCGCAGCTCCACGGCGATCGCCTCCGGGCGTTCGAAGGCGTGGCCGAGCAGCAGCAGTTTGCACTCGCTGTTCACGGCGCTGCGCTGGAAGCGGCGCGCGTACCAGGTGTGCCCCAGCTCCAGCCGGCGGTTGTCCGGATCGGCGCGGAAAAAGCGGGTGCTGCCGATCACCCGCCCGCTTTCCCGGTGGCGCACCGCGAACGGCAGGTCACCGTGCCGCGCGCGGCCCTCCAGGGCGGTCTCGATATAGGCGGTGACCCGGTCCGGCGACGGCACGAAGGTGTACCACAGTTTCCAGAGCTCGCCGTCGGCGGTGGCGTCGGCCAGCGCCTCGGCGTGGTCGGCCGTCAGCGGCTCCAGCACCACGTGCTCGCCGTCCAGCGTGACCGGTTCGATCCATACCGCCATGGTTGTCATCCTGTCGGTTCGGGAAACCGTCAGGATAACGGATATCGGCGTCAGTCGCCGCCGGCGGCCTCGGTGCCGGCCTTCATTTGCCGGTCGACCCGTTTGAGGGCGGCGGGAATGGCGTCGCAGTCGCTGCCGTCGCTGGTGCAAGACACGCAGCCCACGGCGTCATTGGCGGCCATGGTCAGGTTCACCCGGTAGGCCAGTTCCGACAGCTTGGCGGCACGGTTACGCAGCTCGGTGGCCTGGGCGCCCAGCCCGGCGTGCTCGGCCTGGCACGCCTTACGCTGCGCCGGGTCCTCGGAATCATAGTCGCGGTGCAGCTCGACGCCCTGCTGATGCAGGCTTTTCAGCTCCTCAATCATGGTGTTGACCTGCTCCGGGTTCTGCGGCGGTACCGCTTTGGCCAGGCCGGTGACGGTCAGCAACAGGGTGATAACAACCCAGGATGTCTTCATGGTGCACTCCTTTTTTATTCTGCGTTTTTATTGTTCCCGCCCGATTCATTCCGGCGGAGCGCCGGGCCTCAGCCCGGCGGCCAGCTGAACGGACGCCCGCCCAGCACATGCACGTGCAAATGGAACACGGTCTGGCTGGCGCCGGCGCCGTTGTTCACATTAAGACGGAAATCCTCCAGTCCTTGTTCCCCGGCCACCTGACCGGCGACCAGCAACAGGTGTCCGAGCAATTCCTTGTCGCCCTGCTCCGCGTCGGACAGCTTGGGGATCGGCTTCTTGGGAATCACCAGGAAATGGGTCGGCGCCTGCGGGTTGACGTCCTTGAACGCCAGACACAGGTCGTCCTCGTAGATAATATCCGCCGGGATTTCCCGGTCGATGATCTTGGAGAAAATCGTTTCGCTCATGGTCTTTCCCTTTTACCACGCGGGCTGGCGCGCGGACGTTCAATGTTCAGGCAGAGGCGTTCTCAGAGGCTCCCAACCATAGAACAAGCCGCAGCCGGTTGCCAGAAGGGTGGACCGGCGGCCGGGCCGCGTGTTCCCGTTCACAACACCGGGAAGAACGGCTGCTTATTTATCGAAGTTGGGGTGAGTCCCCGCGCCCCGACTGACTATAATGGCGGGGACAACCGCTCACTCTCCAACCGACGGGGCTCTATGGCCACGCTTTTCGTTGAAAATCTGACCGTTGTGGACTTTTCCTACCTGCACGCCAAGCGCGGCATGGTCGGGGAGTCCTGGATCGTGGACCTGGAGCTGTCCGGCGACCTGGACGCCCAGGGCATGGTGTTTGATTTCGGTCACATCAAGAAAGCCCTGAAGCAGGCCGTGGACGAACGGGTCGACCACCGCCTGCTGCTGCCCGGGGAAAGCGATCTGCTCGGCCTGCACCGCCGTGATGACGGCCACATCAGCCTGGAGTGGCGCTACCTGGCCGGCGAGATCCGCATGGTGGCCCCCGCCGACAGCATTCTCGAGCTGTCCGGCACGGCGATCACCAAGGCCGGCGTCACCCTCTATCTGATGGACCTGATCCGCGATTCGGTGCCCGACAACGTCACCGAGGTGCGGGTGGTGCTGCGCGAGCAGGATACCGGCACGGCGCCGTTCTACCACTACTCCCACGGCCTCAAGAAACACGACGGCAACTGCCAGCGCATCGCCCACGGCCACCGCTCCGGCATCGAGATCTTCGAGAACGGGCGCCGCAGCCGCTACTGGGAAAAGCTCTGGGCGGACCGCTGGGAGGACATCTACATCGGCACCCGCTCGGACCTGGAAGGCACCTACTACGTGGAAGACGTGCCCCACCACCGCTTCCGCTACGACGCGGAGCAGGGCCACTTCGAGCTGGTGATCCCCGAGGACCACTGCTACCTGGTGGACACCGACTCCACGGTGGAAAACCTCGCCGAACACATCGCCGAGGAACTGGCCCGCGAAGCCCCCGGCAAGCGCTTCCGGGTGCGCGCCTTCGAAGGCGTCGGCAAGGGCGCCATCGCCGAAGCCGGCGAAGACAACCCCGGCCGCGCCAAGGCGGGCTGGCTCCAAGGCTCTTCAGTGCTGTAACCAGCACTGAAGAGCCAGTTGACAGTTGATAGTGGACAGTTGATAGCAAAACAAGGCGTTGCGGATTCGCAACGCCGACTTTGCCTATCGGCAAACACCGCTCCGCCGTGAGCGCGGCTTCTCCCCCGTCAGCCCGCAACGCGCCCTCCCGCGCAGCTATCAACTGTCAACTATCCACTATCAACTGTCTTTTTATGGGTCTTCCGCGAGGATCTGCTCCGCTTCTTCCTGGATCAGGCGGCGCAGCCAGCGGTGGGCAGTGTTGTGGTGCAGCAGGGGCGACCAGGCCATTTTCAGCTCGAACTCGGGGATTTCGAACGGCGGCGCCTTGATCACCAGGCGGGCGTTCTGGGCCTGCATGCGCGCCACCCGGCTGGGCAGGGTGGCGACCAGGTCGTTGTTCATCGCCAGCAGGGCCGGCATCTGGTAGTGGCGGGTAAAAATGCTGATCTTGCGGGTGCGGCCGATACGCTGCAGGGCGTGGTCGATCCAGCCCAGGCCGCCGAGTTTTTCCGGATTCATGCCAAACCCCACCCCGAAGCCGGTCTTCGACACCCAGATATGCTGGGCGGACAGGTAGCTGTTGAGGTCGAAGTGCCGGGCGATGGGGTTGTCGCGGTTGAGCAGGCAGGAAAACGAATCCCGCCACAGAGTGACCTGGTGGAAGGAACCGGGGATCTCGTTGAACCGGTTCACGGCCATGTCCACCCGGCCCTGTTCCATGTCCGGATAGCTCACGTCGGAAGGGGTCAAAAAGTCCAGCACCACGTTGGGGGCCTCTTCACGCAATCGACGCACGATATGAGGTACTAAAGTACCTTCAGCGTAATCACTGGTCATAATGCGGAACACGCGGCGGCTTTCCGCCGGCCGGAACACATCCTCGGGCGTGAACAGGGACTCCGCCTGACTGATCAGCTGACGGACCAGCGGCTGCAGTTCCAGCGCCCGGTCCGTGGCGGTCATGCCCTCGCTGGTGCGGATCAGCAGCGGGTCGCCGAACATATGACGCAGGCGCTTGAGGCAGTTGCTCATCGCCGGCTGGGTGATGCCCAGCTGCTCGGCGGCGCGGGTCACGTTTTTCTCGCGCAGCAGCACGTCCAGGTACTTGAGCAGGTTCAGATCGGCGCTGGCTATATTCATGGCATGAATGCCCGGAGCAGACTATAAAAAGGAAGGGTATACCAAACCGAGGCAAGATGTTAACCGTGTCGCTTTCTGGGCCTCCACTGGGACAGACGTATCGATTTAAAGCAAAAAAATGCGTATCGTGATGTTTTTCCCAGGGTGTAGTACGCACTATGAAACAGGCGGAACGTACCCGGTCCGAGAAGTTCGTGGTTCGCTTTCCTCTCGGTATGCGGGACTGGGTCGCCCGGGCGGCCGGCGTGAGCCACCGCAGCATGAACGCGGAAATCGTCGCGCGGCTCAGGCACAGCATGGACAACTGGCCGGATCAGCTGCCCGGCGACGAGCCCGCGGTGCCGGCGGGGGACGAAGAGCGCTTCCTGCTCGACCACTTCCGCCGCCTGCCCGCCGCCAAGCGACGCGCGCTGATCGCGTTGCTGGACGGCAGCCGGCCGACTGTCTGAAAACTGACCATAGCGACGGCGCGTTCAGCGCCCGATGGTTTAGAGCGTCAAGTGCCATTACTCTAAACTTATTATGCGATGACCCGATGGTTGCGATGTCGACCGGCAGGTGAGTTGATCACGCCGGCGGTATCAGGGGGATAAAAGCAGTTGAAAAACGAACCTCAACGGACGAGTACCTTACCCAACGGCAACGACATCAGGCTGCCCTGGCACCTGCGTTTGCCCGCCCCGCTGGAGCGTGATTTCGCGGATTATTTCCGCGGCAGCGTGGCCAGCGTGACACCCTGGGCGGCGGCCAGCCTGGTGGCGCTGCTGATTCTTGCCCTGATCGTGGAATACACCATTTCGCCGGAGGCCGCCGCGGTGACCTGGCGCCCGCGGTTGTTGTGCGTGATGCTGATCGTGGCCACCGCCCTGATCGCGCGCCGGGCGGACTGGCGCCGCTGGCTGCATGTGTCCAGCCTGGCCGTGGCGTTCGCGGTGGCGCTGACCGGCAACTGGATGGGCCTTAACGTGGACCACGCCATGGCGTTCGGGCTGTTCCTGCAAACCCCGCTGGCGATACTGATGGCCTGTGTGGTGTTGCGCGTGCCCTTCCATCTGGCCGCCGTCAGCAGCCTGGCGATGCTCGGCATTCTGGTTCTGACGCTGTTCGGCAGCGACCGCGTGGACCGGGACCTGTCGCTGGTGTTGTTGCTGCTGTCGGTGGCCAGCGCCAGCATGAGTCTGTTCGGCCAGTACATCTACGAGCGTCTGCTGCGCCAGCACTTCCTGTCCGAGAACGTGCTCTTTCAGCACCGCGACGAGCTGCACTCCGCCAACCGCATCCTTGAGAACCAGGCCACCGTGGACGGTCTCACCGGCTGCCTGAACCGCCGCGGCATGGAAAACCGCCTCGACGAGGTGCTGCACGGTTTCGGCCGGGGCGGCGTGTCCGAACGCATCACCCTGGTGCTGTTCGATATCGATTTCTTCAAGCAGTACAACGACACCTACGGGCACCTGGCCGGCGACGACTGCCTGAAAACCGTGGCCTCGATTCCCCGCTCCATGGCCCAGAACAGTAAGGATTTCGTGGCCCGTTACGGCGGCGAGGAGTTCGTGGTGGTGCTGGTGGATACCAGCCTCAAGGACGCCCTGGTGTTCGCGGAACGCATGCGCACCCGCATCGAACAGTTGGGCCTGCCGCACACCGGTTCCCGGATCAGCCAGGTGGTGACCATCAGTGTCGGCGTGGCCAGCGCCGGCAATTGCGACAACGACGCCACCAATCTGATCAAGTGCGCCGACGAAGCGCTTTATCAGGCCAAGGGCGCGGGCCGCAACCGGGTGGCCTACATGAGCGACCAGGGCCGCGTGGTCACCCTCTGACGGCAAGGCGCCGGCCTAGTAGTAGGGCGAGGGGTCGTCCACGTCCAGTTGCTCCGGATCCAGGGCGGTGCGCGCGTAATCGCGCCACACGCCGGCGTCCAGAAACAAGCGGTACAGGTCCGGGTCCAGGTGCTGGTTGTCGCGCATGCGCTGCATGATGCCGAGCGCCTCGGACAGTTTGAGCGGCGCCTTGTAGGGTCGCTCGCGGGAGGTCAGCGCCTCGAACACATCGGCGATCGCCATGATCCGCGCCGGCACCGACATCTGTTCGCGGGTCAGCCCGCGCGGGAAGCCGCGCCCGTCCATACGCTCATGGTGGCCGCCGGCGTATTCCGGCACCCGGCGCAGCTTGCGCGGGAACGGCAGGGATTCGAGCATCTCCAGGGTAATGTCCATGTGCCCGTTGATAATGCGGCGCTCCTCTTCGGTGAGGGTGCCGCGCGGAATGCAGAGGTTGTTGACCTCGTCCTCGGATAACAGCGGCCGGCGCTGGCCGTGGGCGTCGATCCACACGGTTTCGGCGATACGCCGCACCCTCGCCTGGTCCTCCGGGGCCATGGATTCGCCGCCTTTATTGATACGCTCCAGAAAGGTGAGGTCATCGCTGAGGGTCTGCACCGCCTCTTCCATGCGCTCGCGGAATTCCGGCTCGCGGGCCGGCTCGGTGAGCGCGTCCCTTTCGTAGCGGCGTTCCGCTTCACTGCGCAGCACCGCGAAGCGGGCCGCCACCATTTCGATGCGGTCGTGCAGGCTGTGCAGCTTGGTGGATTTATCCAGCACCGAATCCGGCGTCGCCAGTTTGCCGCAGTCGTGCAGCCAGGCGGCCACGCTCAACTCGTACCAGCCGTCTTCGTCGAGTTCGAAGTCGGCGAAGCGGGTCTGGTCGTCACAGGCGGCGCGCGCCAGCAGCTCGGTAAGCAGGGGCACGCGCTCGCAGTGCGCGCTGGTGTGCGAACTCTTGGCGTCGATGGCGCGGGCGATCACCTTGACGAAGGCGTCGAGCAGATCCTTGAGCTCCTGAACCAGCAGCAGGTTATTAAGGGCGATGCCGGCGTAGCCGGCCAGCGCTTCGAGCAACGCCAGCGCCGGGGCGGGCACGGCGTCGCCGTGCGGCACCCCGTCCGGATGGGGGTTCACCAGTTGCAGCACGCCCACCACCACCCCTTCGTGGTTGCGCATCGGCACCAGCAGCAGGGAATCGACCTGCCGGACCAGCAGCGGCACCAACAGCGCCCGGTCCTGCGCGTGGAAGCGGTCCGCCCCGGTGAGATGCAGCGGCTGCCCGGAGCGCGCCACGCGCACCGCCGGCCGGTCGGCGTGCTCGTCGTCCAGGGGCAGGCGGGGGCCTTCCAGGGCGCACACCGGCGCGCCGTCCGGGCCGTTGCTGCAGTGCCGGGCGCAGTCCAGCCATTCGGCGTCGCCCTCTTCACGGTAGAGCCAGAGCACGCCGGCTTCGGCGCCGGCCAGCACCTGCGCCTCTTCCAGCACGGCCTCGATCAGGGGCGCCAGATCGCGCTGCTCATTGATCTGCCGGGCCACCCGTAACAGAGGCGGAAGATGGGGGTCCGGCACCCGCTGCAACTTGTTCATTCGGTTTCCCTGTCGGTTCGACGGGATAAGCATAGGCACAGGCTGTCGCCAGCGTAAAGGAACCTTGCTTGAACGTGGGAAGGCGATTGCCTACCATTCCCCGGTTCTGATGGGGATTTTCCCCCAGCCAACCCATTACTCGGATTCCGTGTCACCCATGAGCGTGAGCTATCGACTGCCCGACGGGGCAACTATGGAGTTTGATCAGCCGGCCTCCGCCCTGGAGATCGCCGGACGGATCAGCAAGAAACTCGCCAAACAGGCCCTGGCGGCGAAAGCCGACGGTCGTCTCACGGACGTGTACCTGCCGCTCACCGACGGCAGCGAAGTGGAGATCATCACCCGTGAGCACGAAGACGCTCTGGAACTGATTCGCCACGACGCCGCCCATGTGATGGCCGAAGCGGTGCAGGAACTGTTCCCCGACACCCAGGTGACCATCGGTCCGACCATCGAAAACGGCTTTTATTACGACTTCTACCGGGAAGCGCCCTTTACCCCGGACGACCTGGGTGCGATCGAAAAGCGCATGCAGGAAATCGTACGCCGTAACGAAGACATCCGCCGTGAAGTCTGGGACCGCGACGAAGCGGTCGCCTTCTTCCTCAAGCAGGGCGAGGACTTCAAGGCCGAGATCATCCGCGACCTGCCCGCCGACCAGGAAGTGTCCCTGTACCGCCAGGGCGATTTCATCGACCTGTGCCGGGGCCCGCACCTGCCCGCCACCAGCAAGCTCGGCGACGGCTTCAAACTGATGAAGGTGGCCGGCGCCTACTGGCGCGGCAACGCGGACAACGCCCAGCTGCAGCGCATCTACGGCACCGCCTGGCGCGACAAGAAGGAACTCAACGCCTACCTCAAGCAGCTCGAGGAGGCGGAGAAGCGCGACCACCGCAAACTGGCGCGGGAAATGGGCCTGTTCCATATCCAGCAGGAAGCGGTGGGCAGCATGTTCTGGCACCCCAAGGGCTGGCGTCTGCGCAAGAACCTGGAAAACTACATCCGCGACAAGATGGTCAAGTACGGCTACGAAGAGGTGGCCACGCCGCAGCTGATGGACCGCATCCTGTGGGAAAAATCCGGGCACTGGGATAAGTACGGCGACGACATGTTCACCGTCTGCACCCACGACGACCGGGAGATGGCGATCAAGCCGATGAACTGCCCCGGCCACGTGCAGATCTTCAACCAGGGCATCAAGAGCTACCGCGACCTGCCGATCCGCATGGGCGAGTTCACCGCGCTGTTCCGCAACGAAGCCCACGGCGCCCTGCACGGCCTGATGCGCGCCCGTTCGTTCAGCCAGGACGACGCCCATATTTTCTGCACCGAAGAGCAGATCAATCCGGAAACCGCCGGCTTTATCGAGATGCTGCGCGAGGTCTACAAGGACTTCGGCTTTGAGGAGTTCCGCATCAAGTTCTCCGACCGGCCGGAAAAACGCGCCGGCTCCGACGCGACCTGGGACAAGGCCGAAGCGGCGCTGCGCGGCGCGGTGGAATCCCTGGGCCTGGAGTGCGAGCTGAATCCCGGTGAAGGTGCCTTCTACGGCCCCAAACTGGAGTTCGTGCTGCGCGACGCCATCGGCCGGGACTGGCAGTGCGGCACCCTGCAGGTGGATTTCGTGCTGCCCGAGCGGCTGGACGCGGAATACGTGGCCGAGGACGGCTCCCGCCAGCGGCCGGTGATGCTGCACCGGGCGGTGCTCGGTTCGCTGGAACGCTTCCTGGGCATTCTGATCGAGTCCACCGCCGGCCATCTGCCGCTGTGGATGTCGCCCAGCCCGGTGGTGGTGGCGACCATCACCAACGCGGTGGACGACTACGCCGCCGAGGCGGTGGCGCTGCTCAAGGCCAAGGGCATTCCGGCGGAGCTGGATACCCGCAACGAAAAAATCGGTTTCAAGGTGCGCGAGCACTCCAAAGCCAAGACCGCCCGCATCTGGGTGGTGGGCGAAAAGGAAGCGGAAGAACGCAAGGTGGCGATCCGCAGCCTGGGCTCCAAGGACACCCAGGAGCTGGGCCTTGAAGACGCCGTGGAGCAGTTGTTTCAGGAAACCCGCGCGCCGATCTGAGGGACGCCCATGTTCAAGGACAACGAACAACAACCGGAAGGCTTCAGCGTCCCGCTCAGCGAGGCGCTGGACAACCTGGCGTTCAACGACGCCGGCCTGGTGCCGGTGATCGCGCAGCAGCACGACACCGGCGAGGTGTTGATGTTCGCCTGGATGAACCGGGCGGCGATCGAGGAAACCCTGGCCACCGGGCAGGTGTGTTACTACTCACGCTCGCGCAAGACGCTGTGGCGCAAGGGGGAATCCTCCGGCCAGACGCAGACCCTCAAGGCACTGCGCGTGGACTGCGACGGCGACGTGCTGCTGGCCAGCGTCGAGCAGACCGGCGCGGCTTGCCACACCGGGCGGCGTGATTGCTTCTTCTGGAAACTGGACAACGACACCGCGCGCATCGATAAGTCACCGCTTGTCGATCCCAAGGACCTTTATGACCACTGACGGACCAGCATGCTGACACTGCATAACACCCTCACCGGCCACAAGGACGCGTTCCAGCCGCTCGACCCGCAACGGGTGACCCTCTATGTGTGCGGCCCGACGGTCTATAACTACGTGCACATCGGCAACGCGCGGCCGGTGGTGGTGTTCGACGTGCTCTACCGGCTGCTCTCCCGGCTGTATCCGAAGGTGGTCTACGCCCGCAATATCACCGACATCGATGACAAGATCATCACCGCCTGCGCGGAAACCGGGGAGCCGATGACCGCGCTCACCGAGCGCTTCACCGACGCCTTCCGCGAGGACATGGCGGCGCTCAACACCCTGCAGCCGGACATCGTGCCCAAGGCCACCGATCATATCGGCGAGATGACCGCCATGATCGAAACCCTGATCGCCAAGGGCCACGCCTATGAAGCGGACGGCCATGTGCTGTTCGCTGTGGAGTCGATGCCCGACTACGGCAAGCTGTCCGGCCGCAATCTGGAAGACATGCGCGCCGGCGCCCGGGTGGAAGTGGCGGACTACAAGCGCCACCCCGGCGACTTCGTGCTGTGGAAACCCAGCAGTGACGACCAGCCCGGCTGGGAATCGCCCTGGGGCCGCGGCCGGCCGGGCTGGCACATCGAGTGCTCGGCGATGATCCACAAGCACCTGGGCGATGTGATCGATATTCACGGCGGCGGCCAGGATCTGATCTTCCCGCACCACGAGAACGAAATCGCCCAGGGCTGCTGCGCCCACGGCACCGAGTACGTGCGCTACTGGATGCACAACGGCTACATCAATATCGACGGCGAGAAGATGTCCAAATCCCTGGGCAACTTCCGTCTGGTGCGGGACCTGCTGGAGAAGTTTCCCGGCGAGGTGCTGCGCTTCGCGCTGCTGTCCAGCCACTACCGGTCGCCGCTCAACTTTTCCGCCGAACTGCTGGAGCAGGCGGAAAGCAGCCTGGATTCACTCTATTACGCCCTGCTCGGCCGTGGCGAAACCGTGCACGCCGACCCGGACTTCCGGCTGCCCGAGGATCACCCGGTGCTCACCGCGCTGCTCGACGACCTGAACACCTCCGAGGCGATCAGCGCCCTGCACGCCGTCGCGGCGCGCCTCAACAAGGCGGCGCTGGAAGAAAAACCGACGCTCAAAGCGGAACTGCAGGCCGCCGCGCAGCTGCTCGGTCTGCTCGAGGCCGATCCCAGCGCCTGGTTCCAGGACAAGAAAGCCGGCGACGACGGCCTCGACAACGCCACCATCGACGGCCTGGTGGCGGAACGCACCCAGGCCAAGAAAGACAAGAACTTCGCCCGCGCGGACGAAATCCGCGACCAGCTCAAGGACGCCGGCATCCAGCTCGAGGACACCCGCGAAGGCACCCGCTGGACGCGCGGCTGAGCAGACGGCGCGACCCTAGAAACGAATCCCGTCGAAGACCGCCGGCAGGTCGTCCTGGCCGGCGTTCTTGAAGCGCGGCTTCTCCAGCTGCGCCTGCAGCCCTTCCAGCGTCACCAGCGGCGCCTTGGTGGCGACCAGATTGGCCAGCCACACCGGCACCTTGCCGCCCGGGTCGACGAAGGTGCGGAATTCCACCCGCGTCCAGCCGTCGGCCAGCGGCGTCACCACGAACCGATTATCCAGCGCCGGGATGCGCACATAGCCGTCGCTGGGCGGCCGCGCGCCCTCGGCGTTGACGCTGTGCAGGGTCACGGCACCGCTTTCCGGCGCCTGGCTGACGCTGTTGTCGAGCACCACGTCGCGGTCGGACACCGGCCAGATGCCGTTGAAGCGCATATAGGTGCGCTCGCCGCCGGTGTCCGGCACCGCCTCGCTGGCCTGGACCTGGAAGATCCACTCCGGAAAGGTGTCCACGGCGGTGATCGCCGCCAGCACCGGCACCGGCCCGTGCGGCACCTCCACCACGCCGCGAAACGCCTTCACCGGGCTGTCCGGCACATCCCGGGTCCAGGTGGAGACCTGGTCGCGGGCGTCGGCCTCCCGGTTGGGTTGCCAGGATTGAGCGGCGGCGGAGACGCTGACGGCCAGGAGTAGCAGCCCTGTGCACAGGGACACAAGCGGGTTCAACACGGCGATTCCTCGGTTCGGTGAGAGACAGGCCGCTCAGTATGGGACCGCGCCGCCGGCGCACAAGCACACCGCGCTGGATTGGCCCCTTTTGCACATCACGGTGGTCACACCGGCCCGATAACCGCTATGATGCCCAGCCGACTCAACCCCTGTTATGACCGGATGCCAACGTGAAACGCCTTCTGCTGGCCGCCCTGCGTGTGTACCAGACCGTACTGAGCCCCTGGCTGGGGAATCAGTGCCGGTTCTATCCGACCTGTTCGGAGTACGCGCGTCAGGCGGTGGAAGCCCACGGCAGCCTGCGCGGTTCCGGTCTGGCGGTGAAGCGGCTGTGCAAGTGCCACCCCTGGCACCCCGGCGGCTTCGACCCGGTGCCCGGCCAGCGTTGCGGGGACGCCCATGAGTGAGCCGCGTCCCCGGGGTCGGTTACTGTTCGTCGCCCTGCTGCTGGTCGCGCAGACGCTGCTCGCCTGGCACGCCCCGGCGCACATCTTCGACGGCCACGACGGCCATTCCGCGATCGTCGCCCACGACTGCGACCTGTGCGTGCAGGGCCACGGCCTGGTGGGCGTGCCCACCCTGTTCACGCCGCCACCGGTGCTTCCCGACACCACCACGCCCGCGGCCGACGTCCGTCGCCCGCGGGCGGTCACCCCGACCCGCAACCATCCGGCGCGCGCGCCACCCCGTTTCTCCTGAATTCCAAGCACTGACTTCCCTTATCGGGACCGCCCCTGGCGCAGCGCCAGGGCGGCCCGTGGTTGTATTCAGGAGACAACATGAAACGCTTTACTCCCCCCATGGCGGCGGCCACCGCGGCCGCCATGGTCTGGTCCGTGGCGCCCGCCGCCGAGCCCGCGTCCACCGACACCGAAGGCCGGCTGGACGCCGTGGAAGTGTCCGCTTTGCCGCTGGGCAGCGACGCCAATCTGACGCCGGCTTCGTTCGACCTGCTTGAAGACCAACTGCTGTTCCAGCAAAGCGAAGCCACCCTGGGCGATACCCTGGACGGCCTGCCCGGCGTGCACGCCGACACCTACGGCGGCGGCTCCGGCCGGCCGGTGATCCGCGGCCAGACCGCGCCGCGTGTCAGCGTGCTGTCCGACGGCGCGCAACTGTTCGACATGTCGACCATCTCGCCCGACCACGCCACCACCGTGGAGCCCATGCTGTCGCGCAAGGTGGAGGTGCTGCGCGGCCCGTCCAGCCTGCTGTATGGCGGCGGCGCCATCGGCGGCGTGGTCAACGTGCTGGACAACAAAATCCCCACGCGCATGCCGAACCGCCCGGTGGAAGGCTTCGTCTCGGCGCGCGGCAACACCGTGGCCAACGAACAGGCCGGCGCCGTGGGGCTGACCGCCCGCGCCGGCGACAATGTGGCGATCCACATCGAGGGCGCCCGCCGCGACGCCGACAACTATGAGGTGAACGGCTTCACCGAGCAGGAGATCGACGGCACCTGGGCGGAAAGCAACAACGCCAGCGTCGGGCTCTCATGGATCGGTGACCGGGGCTATCTGGGCGTCGCCTACTCCTACCGCGGCGACCTCTACGGCCTGCCCGGCCACAGCCACGAGTTCGAGGGCTGCACCAGCAACGGCGCCAGCCTGGATTGCGCGGAAGAGGGCCATGAGCACGAGCACGGCGAAGAGGAAGCGCCGTTCGTGGACCTGGACAGCCGCCGCATGGACCTGCGCGGTGAATACCGCCGGCCGTTCGACGGCGTGGAAGCGGTGCGCCTGCGCGCCAGCCACACGGATTACCGTCACCACGAGATCGAGGAAGGCGAAATCGGCACCAGCTTCCGGCACCGGGGCGTGGACACCCGCGTGGAGGCGGAGCACGCGCCGATCCTCGGCTGGCGCGGCACGGTGGGCACCCAGTTCACCGACGGCCAGATCGAGACCACCGGCGAAGAGGGGCTGTTGCCGAAAACCGATACCCGGGTGGCGGCCCTGTTCGCGGTGGAGCGCTACCGCTTCAACGACCAGTGGCAGCTGGAGGCCGGGGCCCGCTACGAGCACCAGGACCTGGACCCCGATGACGCTCAGCGCCCGCTGCCTTCGGTGAGCGATTCCGCCACCTCGATCTCCAGCGCGCTGACCTGGGCGTTCCGCCCGGATTACAACGTGTCGCTGTCGGTGGCGCGCTCCCAGCGTTTGCCGCAGACCCAGGAGGTCTACGCGCGCGGCGTGCACCTGGCCACCAACACCTATGAGTGCGGGCTGCTCTCCGACACCTTCACCTGCGGTGGCGCCGCCAACGACGCCGACCTGGAAACGGAGACGTCCCACAACGTGGGCCTAAATCTGCGCAAGGTGCAGGGCGATCTGACCTTCGACCTCGGCGTCTTCCACAACCGGGTCCAGGACTACATCTACGCCCGCACCCTGGATCAGATCGAGGAATTCCGCCTGATCAAGTACAGCCAGGAGGACGTGGAATTCACCGGCGCGGAAGCCGAAGCCACCTACCAGTGGACCGACCGCTTCTCCACCACCGCCTTCGGAGACATGGTGTACGCGCAATTCGAGGACAACGGCGACGAGCTGCCGCGCATCCCGGCACAGCGGCTGGGCGCGCGCCTGAACACCTACTGGCGCGCCTTCGACGCGGAGCTGGAGTTCGACCGGGTGTTCGCGCAGGACCGCATCGCCGGCTTCGAAACCCGCACGCCGGGCCACGACATGCTCAGTGCCACGGTGAGCTACACCTTCACCGGCAGCCCCCAGTACAGCGCCTTCCTGCGCGCCAGCAATCTGCTCGGCGAGGAAGTGTGGAACCACGCGTCGTTTCTGGCGCGCACGGTACCGGAACCCGGTCGCAACCTGACCGCCGGCGTGCGCCTGACCTTTTGACGCGGAACATCCACAGCAAAAAGACATTGGAGAGAGCACAATGAAACGCTCATTTTCCCCCACCGGCGCCGCCCTGCTGGCCGCGTCGGTATTGCTTGCCGCCTGTAACAACGACACCGGCAGCACCCCACTGCCCGGCGGCGAAGACGAACACGACCATGACCACGGCGCGGAAAGCGCCGGCCGGCTGGTGTTCACCCACGCCGACGGCTCTAATTCACGGGTCTATGTGCACGACCTGGAGAGCCGCTCCACCCTGGCGGATTTCGCCCTGGTGCATCCCGCCACGGCGGTCCACAGCAGCCCGGAGCACCGCTACGCGGTGATCGTGCAGCGCGACAACGACCAGGTGGAATTCCTGGACGGCGGCGTCTACCGCCACGACGACCATGTCGACGAGGGCGATCCGGCGATGCTGCCGTTTACCCTGTCCGGCGTGCGGCCCACCCACTACCGCAGCCACGGCGAGCAGGCCGCCCTGTTCTTCGACGGCGACAGCGCCAGCGCCGCCCTGAGCCAGTTCCATCTGTTCAGCGATGAGAGCCTGGAAAGCGGCGGCACCCTGGCCCATCAGACCCTGGACACCGCCCATCACGGCATCGCCGAGCCCCTCGACGGTGTGGTGCTGGCCAGCCACGCCGCCGCCAGCGGCGACGCGCCGGACGGCATCAGCGTGTTCGAGCTGCACGGCGACCACTTCCACAATGAAGGCGAGCTGGCCACGGCCTGCCCGGGCCTGCACGGCGGCGCATCCAGCGGCACCTTCTCGGTGTTCGGCTGCGACGACGGCGCGCTGGTGGCCGAACTGCACGGCGACCATTTCGACGACGCCAAGATCCCGGTGGCGGAGCGCCTGGCCACGGTGGCGGGCCATCCCGATGTGGCGGAGTTCGCTGCCTTCTCCTACCCCGGCGGCAATCTCTATGCGCTGGACCCGGAGGCAAGCACCGCCACACAGGTGGACTGGCGCGACGGCGCCGTGGATGGCGCCGGCGACCCGGTCAGCCCGCTGGCCCAGGGCTTCGACGCCCACGGCGAGCACCTGCTGATTCTGGACAGCAACGGCGCTCTGCACGTACTGGAGAGCAGCGACTGGAGCCACCGCGGCAGTATCGCGGTGCTCGCCAGCGTGCCCGCCAGCGGCCCGGCACCGGCGCTGGCGGTGAGCGCCGCCGGCGAGCAGGCGTTCGTCAGTGACCCGGCGGCGCCGGCGATCCACATCATCGACCTGGAAGCTCTGAGCCTGGAAACGGTGCCTCTGGCGTTCGCGCCCACCGGCCTGGCCTGGACCGGCGTCGGTGAAGCGCACGATCACGACGACACCGGGGAAGACCACGACCACGATCACTAACGCCCTCCGCCCCGGCCGTCCGGCCGGGGCTTTGCGCGTCGCCTTGCGCGCTTCTTTTCACTACAATGCGTTCACGGACAGCATCCCTAGAAACCATCCGCAGTAATGATCGGAGTACCCATGAAGCCTTTCCTGTTAGCCGCGAGCCTTGCGCTGCCCCTGACCCTCCTGCCCATTGCCGCCGGCGCCTCCGGCTTCGCGGGTATCGACATTGTCAGCAGCGAAATCGAACCGGACGACGGCGGTAGCGCCGATCCCACCGCGCTGCAGTTCAAGTTCGGTACCTGGATCAACCGCAATGAAACCCTGGGCGGCGAGCTGCGCCTGGGCCTGGGTATTGATGAGGACGACCTGGGCCGTGGCACCGATGTGGAAATCGACCGCTACTACGGCGCCTATTTCCGTGGCCAGTTCCCCAACACCCTGCCGGTGCGCCCCTACGGCCTGATCGGCCTGACCCGCATGGAAACCACCGAGAACTTCCCCGGCGGCGGCTCCACCGGCGAGAACTACTCCGGCCTGTCCATCGGCCTGGGCGCCGACGTGAGCCTGACCGACGTGGTGTTCGTGAGCGTGGAGTACATGCGGGCCGTGGACAGTGGCGGCGACGAAGTCACCAACCTGTCCCTGGGTCTCAACGGCCGCTTCTGAGCGCCGGCGACCCGAAGAGCGACCGCCAGGGACGGCGGTCATAAAAAAAGCCGCGCTGAGCGCGGCTTTTTTTGTAGCGGCCTTACGAGCCCCGGTCAGGGAATCGGCAGGTAGCCGCCCTCCACTTCCTTGGTGGCGATGGCCACCGCGTTGTGGGCGTGCAGGCTCTCCAGGTGATTCACCCGCAGCCAGAAGTCCTGGTAGCAGGGCTGGCCGTCCAGCGCCCGCTTCAGGCGCCGCGCGGAATCCTCGCAGAACATCAGGTTCTGGCCGTTGAGCTTGGCGAATTCCTGCTCGTCGACCCGCTTCACGGCGGTCTGTACCGGCGTTTTCAGCGCGCCCTCGATGGAATCGATCAGAGCGGTGATCGGGAAGGCCTCGTCGCAGTCGGTATCCAGCAATACCCGCACCTGGGCCACGGAGCGCTGGCTGTGCGGCGTCGCCATGATGCCTTCCTCGGTGCCCAGCCACTCGAACACCTTCTCCATGTCCACGGAGCCTTCGCCTTCGAAGTCCTTGCGGAACTGCTCCTGAATCAGCTGCCGGGCCAGCGCCGCGGAGCACGGGCAGGTGGAGGAATAGGGCACTTCCACCGCCAGCTCCATGCGCATGCCGTCCGGGGCCAGGGTCGCCTTGATGGTCACCGGGTAGCTCTTCCAGCCGGAGTAGCTGCTTTTCAGCGCCGGCCGGCGCATCGAGTACTCGAAATCGAACTGCACGAAGCCCCGGTCGCTGAGGCCCTCGTGGGAGTCGAGGAAATTCTGCAACAGCTTGCGGATCGAATAGGCGCTTACCGAATGATCGCCGAAGGTTTCCTCCAGCATCAGGTAAAGCCGGGACATGTGAATGCCCTTGGCGTCCGGGTTGGAAAGGTTCACATAGGCCTGGATGGACGTGCTCACCGGGCGTTCGCCGGCCAGGGTGTCGCTGATGCGGGCCGGCAGATGGATCTCGCTCATGCCCACCCAGTCCAGGGTGCTGTGAATGTGTTCCACCATGGAGTTCGTCGCCACATCGGGCATCGACTTGGTGGTTTCCGAACTGCTATCGCGCTTCATGGAAATCTCCGCTGGGACGGCAAGGGACGGAGCATGACCGCTGGCCGGTGAAGGCTGGGACAATTCTCCAGGCGATGCCGCCCGACCTCTCAGGGGCGCAGAGTGTAGCAGAAACCGCCCGGCAAATAGACAGACCGGAACGACGGGATTGGCGATAAAAGCGACAGCCCGGGCCTATCGGCGGCGGGCCCCGTCACAGGGGCGTTTCATCGTCCTCGGCGCGCCCCACCAGCTCCTGGAAGCGCTCCATTTCACGCAGCGGAACGAACATTTCCTCGGCGCGGGCGTGCTGGCGCAGGGCCTCGGAGATGGCCACCGCCTGGCGCAGGTCGCGCAGGGCGTTCTCGGTCTCGCCCAGGCCGGCCCAGGCGCAGGCGCGCTGGTAGAGGGCGTGGGCGTTGTCCTCGTCCACTTCCAGCACCCGGTCGCACAGGCTCAGCGCCCAGCGCTGCTCGCCCAGCTCCAGGGCGGCGTCGGCCTTCCAGGCCAGCGCCTCCGGGTCGTCCGGGCGCAGCTCCAGAATCCGGTCGTAGAGCTCGATCTTCTCCTTGTAGCTGGTTTCCTTGGTGGCTTTCAGCCACAGGCTGTGGATCTCGTTGGTGCGCTCGATCTCTTCCTGGTTTTCGGTGATGGTGCGCGATTTGCGGCGCAGCTCCTGCTCCAGGTCCGCCAGGCGCGACTCGTACTCCACGGTGAGCCGGGACATCTCCTTCTCGGCGTAGACGCGGATGTTGTCCTTGAGGTCACGAATCGTCGACCAGCCCACCAGCGCCAGAATCGAGGCGGCGCCGGCGATCAGGTAGAAGAAGTAGGTCACCGTATTGGTGGCGTAGCCCATGGCCTTGTCGGCCACTTCCAGTTCCCGGTCGGTGACGATCCGGTTCATGTCGTTGCGGTACTCCATCATGTCCTGACGGAGGCTGCGCAGCTCACCGAGAATCCAGTTCTCGCGGAACTGGGAAATCACCGGTCCCTTTTCGATCTCGCTTTGCGCTTCCGGGCGGGAGTCGTCAGTTTCCTGCTGGGCCCCGGCCCCGGCGCCGACAGCCATCAACAACACCCAGATTCCCGCCTTCAGGCACCGCTTGAACAAGACCGCGTCCTCTTCGCCAATGGTTCGCTCATACCGTCACACGCCCCGGCCGCCGTGGCCAGGAAAGTCGGAGAGTATGGTGGCATTAAGGTCCGTCAGGAGCCAGCCCGAAGGCCGCAAAAGCGACCCGGGGCGCGCTTGACACATTCCGCCGGATGCAATGTAGTGAGTTCATCCGCAATGTCACCACCAAGGAGTTTCATGAGAATGCATCGACTCGTGGGCGCCGTCGCCGCGCTCGGCCTGATGGCGCTCAGCGCCAGCGCCAACGCGGAAACCTGGCGCATCGGCCTGGAAGAAATCGAAGGCAGTGTCCAGCATCGCTACGCGGAACGCTTCAAGGAACTGGTCGAGAAGAAAAGCGACGACGAGATCAACGTGCAACTACTGCCCTACGGCACCTGGGGGTCGACCTATTCCGCCCTCTATGACGCCATCCAGGGCGGTGCCATCCAGCTCGGCTTCGGCTCCGGCTTCCTGGGCGGCACGGTGCCCGAAAGTCAGCTGCTTAATCTCAACTACATCATGCCCGACGACCAGTGGCTCACGGCCAAGGTGCTCAACTCCGATGCCTTTCTCAAGAGCGAACCCTGGCGGCAGGCCTTCCGCGCACGCGATCTGGTCGCCCTGGCCGAGCTGCCCGAGGGTAACCAGGCGTGGACGGCGAACAAAGCCGTCCGCACCCCCGCGGATATGAAGGGGCTGAATATCCGCGTCATGGACAACAGCCTGCTGCGCGCCACCTACCGGGCCTACGGCGCCTCGCCCACCTCCATCGCCTATGGCGAGCTCTACAGTGCCCTCCAGCAGGGCCAGGCCGAGGGCAATATCCAGCCGATCTTCGCCCACGAGGAAATGGGGTTCTACGAGGTCCAGGACTACATGATCTTCGCCGGTCAGTCCCAGTTCGTGGCCACCCTGATCGGCAACGCGGACTGGTACGACGGCCTTTCCGATGATCAGCGGGCAATGATCGACGCGGTCACCAAGAAACTGGTACGCGAGGGCCACAACATCCAGACCCAGTTCAACAAGAAGCGCCTCAAAGCGATCCAATCCAAGAGCGATATCGAGATTATCGAGCTGGACGACGCCCAGCGCGACGCCTTCCGCGAACTGGCCAGGCCGGTCCGCGAAACCTACATCGACGAGGTAGGCGAGCGTGGCGAGCAGGCATTGAACATTCTGCTCGATGCCGTCAAAAAGGCCGACGGCAAGCAATAACCGCCCTTCCCATCGTTTCTAGTCCTGGAGGGGATCAGAGATTGCCCAACGACGGCAGCCATAACGAAATCTGCGGGAACAGGATCAGCACCACCGTGGCCAGCAGTAACATCAGAATAAACGGCGGCGTCCCTCGGATCACTTCCAAATAGGGCCGCCGGAACACGGCGATAGCGGTGAAAATGTCGCAGCCGAACGGCGGCGTCGCTGAACCGATGGCGGCCTGCAGGGTGACAATCACGCCCACATGCACCGGATCCAGGCCAGCGGATTCCACCAGTGGTTTGAAAATCGGCACCAGGATCAGGATTACCACGATCGGGTCCACGAACATACAGCCAACGAAGAAGGCCACCGCGATCAGCGCCAGCGCCGCCGTTTGACTGTCGCCAATGGCATCGATGGCCGGGCCCAGCAGCTTCTCCGGCACGCCGGCGGTGCCCAGGGTGTGGGAGAAGGCAGCACCAATGGCCACCAGGATGAACACCACCGCGGTGATCATGCCCGAGGACAGCGCCAACCCGCCGAGATCCCGAATACTCACCTTGCGGTAGATCACCACCTCCAGCAACAGCGCGTAGGCCACCGCCACCGCGGACGCCTCCACCGCGCTGAACAGCCCGCCATAAATGCCGCCCACCACCAGCACCGGAAAGCCCAGCGGCAAAATCGCCCGGCGCAGGGCCCGCAGTCGATCAGGCCAACTGGCGCGCGACTCCGGCTCAATACCTTTGGCACGGGCACCCAACCAGCAATAGGTGGCGAACATCATCAGGATCAGAATGCCGGGCAGAATGCCGGCAAGGAACAAGTCGCCGATGGAGGTCTTCATCACCACGCCATACACGATGAAACCGATGCTCGGCGGGATCAGCAGGGCGATATCGCTGGCGTTGATGATCAGCGCCAGCGCGAAACTGTCCGGGTAGCCCTTGGCCAGCAGGCGCGGGCGCATGGGGCCACCCATGGCCACCACGGTGGCCTGGGTCGAGCCGGAGACGGCGCCGAACATGGCACAGGCCGCCGCCGTGGTGATCGGCAACCCGCCGCGCCAGTGCCGACTAAAGGCATCCACCAAATCCAGCAGACGATTGGCGGTGTGCCCCTTGGTGAGAATGTCGGCGGCGAAAATGAACATGGGCACCGCCGCCAGCACCCAGCTGCCGACGCCGGTGACCATCCAGGTCACCGCCTGGTCGGGCCCGAAGAAAGTCATCCCGGTGAACATCATGAACAAGGTCCCCACCGCCAGCGGCACCATCATGGGATAACCCAGCAGCAGCAGGACCAACATAATCAGCGCGAGCACGATCAGCATAGCGTCGCCTTCTCGCCCAACCGGTGCTGCGAATCAGACACGGTCGTCATGGTGCCCTCCCGCTTCGCCGCCGTGCACCGGCACATCGGAATAGGTTTCTTCTTCGTTGAACGACCGCCAGATACCGGGAGACAGGGCGTTGCGGATCAGGGTCAGCAGGTACTGGATTCCGGCGAGCGCAAAGCCAGCGGGCAGGGCCTGGTAGACGATCCACATCGGCAAGCCCAGAGCGGAACTGACCCGGCCACGGTCGTGAACGTCGATCACGTACTGACCGGACTTCCAGGCGAAATAGAACATCAGGGTTGCGGTGCCGACGCAGATCAACATCAGAAGGGCCTTGCGGGCGCCGCCGTGGAGCTGTTCATAGAGTGCGGACATACGGATATGACGGGCGTGACGGGCGGCATAACTGACCCCCACGAAGGTCATCACCACGATCAACATTTCGGTGACTTCGTAGGTGCCGGGGATCCCCCGATCGAACAATAACTGGCCGACCACGTGAGCGCTCATCAGTAGCGCCATGGCGAGCATGGTGCCGCCGATAATCAGACGTTCGATAACTCCGATAGCACGGTCAAGCACGGCGAGGGCGGCAAGCACTCCCTTAATCGCGAACTTCATCAAACTATACAACCACAAGGTTTACCTATCATCAACGCTGCCAAAGCCGCTTATAACGCGCACTACGGCAATGCCAGGGTCCCCAGCCTCACCGGCAACTGTTTTGACATCTAAATATTATATCTCTAAAATAGCCTACCACTTATTGCCAGGAATATCCCGGTCATGCGCTGGACTCACGTGACGAAAACCGTGACACAACCTGCTTTCACGTCAAAATGACCTTGTCTCCTCACGGTCACATTGGTTTGTTATCCAGAGAATTAACGACCATGGCCAGACACGACGAAGTGTTGATTGCCCTACGCCAGATTATCCGCGCCACGGACCTTTACTCGCGCAAGCTGAGCAAGGTGGCCGGCCTCACCGCGCCGCAGTTACTGATCCTCCAGGCCACCGCCTCCCACGGCGAAATGACCATGGGCGATATCGCAACGGAGGTGTCCGTCAGCCAGGCCACCGTCACCACCATCCTTGATCGGCTCGAAAAACGTGGCCTGATCGAGCGTAAAAGGGGTGAACGTGACAAACGCCGGGTTTATGCTTATTTGACCGACGCTGGCCGCGACATCATGGAGCGGGCGCCGACTCCGCTTCAAGATGAATTCATGTCCCGCTTTTCGCATCTCGAGAATTGGGAACAGTCGCTGATACTCAGCTCCCTGCAGCGGGTGGCGGCGATGATGAACGCCGGTGACATTGACGCTTCGCCGGTATTGGATCTGGGTGCCATTGACCGCACCCAACCCGCCGCCGACGGCCAGCGC
>MDSY01123873.1_pt1 | contig 29597 bp, 39 predicted proteins | sample 811131 | NCBI WGS metagenome assembly MDSY01 (sample SAMN05326643, study PRJNA326480) | marine metagenome | isolation source: seawater | place: Atlantic Ocean: South West | collected 2010 | reverse complement strand
TTAGCTGTCATTGATAGGGCACTAATAATATCAACAAAGTTGAGAGTATAAACGCCCATAACACCGCTAACATTTCTCAATTGACCAAAACAAACGCGCTCTGTATAGCCGTTTATAGTTACATATAATCCCGCGAATTGGCCTCTTATAAGTTGTCGGCTATGCTTGCGAATATCACCTACAACAGGCACCGAAAAAGAGCCAAAAGTAACATTCCATCTTTGTGGAATTACGCTTGTTCCCTCTATTGTTGGACCCTCACGGCCTATTTTTAGGTCTTTTAATTTGCCGCCTGTCGAGTAAATACTAAAAGCAGATCCAATTTGATTTGGATTGTCATGGAATCTTAATTCATATTCAGCCGTAATAATACTGCTTTTTAATGCTGTCTTAAATCCTGATCCCCATCCCATGACTATAGCCTAAATAAAGAGGTTACGGCCTTTTTCATTGATCCATCTGGATCGTCCAACGTAGCTAACGCATCATCACTAACCATTTCAGGCGGTATTGTTTCGGTAACCATTCCAATATTTACTTGTGACTGATTAGGATGGAATCTAAACAACGCATGTAGATCACTAACTAAGGTTAGATTCAACGAATACAATAAACCGTGTTCATTGGTGATAATATTATTGCCTATTTCAGATTGTGAACGCTTTAAAAGGGGCCAACATCTAAACCAACGTGCAAAGACTGGTTTACCATCATAATCAAATGAGCATCCGTCAGAGGAAGACGTTGCAGGTGCTGAACCGCTAAAATCTATTGTACCGCCGTATTTACCAGCGCAAGTCGTAGCATGAACTTTTTTTATTTCGTGAAATGTTCCCGGCGATGTAGATTCTAAAGCCGCATAATCATCAACACCGCCCGTTCCAGGCGTAACAACACCAAACATCTGATAAAATGGATTATCAAAGACTTTTATTCTTGTATCGCCCGCGCTTGGTGTTGCATCTAAAGGATAAACCCAGGATTTTGCAGTATCAGCGGTAAACGCACAAGCACCGCCGCGATCAAGGTGATTTTGTAAAGCTGCAAGCTTGTTAGCCAGCTCTAAGCCGCCTTTCATACGATCGCGTTGAATCGTTACCTGCTCTCTGTATAGGCCGGTAACTCTACGCATTGAGCCCGATAAAGATACACCTGTAGCCGCGTCAATTTCCCATTCACTATAAAGCTCATTAACGCCCTCGCCAAGGTCAATAGTTATTAATTGCGCATTAGATCCGTAATAGTAAAAAGCAGCATTTCCCATAAATCACCCGAATAGTGGAGATGTAGCAGATCCAAAGGTTCTAAATCTGTTTTCTATCTTTCTAACTAACCCATCGATTGCACTTGCTTCAGTGACTGCACTATTTATAACAACCGTTACACCTTGGCCGCCGCTCATTTGATTAAGGGTCCTATCAATAGCTTGAGGTCTTGATCCGCTTTGAGGTGTAATAATCTCGCCAGGATGAACCATGGCCATCTGTGCAGCACCAAACGCGCCTGAAGTAACACGCATCCCAGATCGGGCCGATAATATACGGCCTCCTGATCTCATACTACCACCAACGAAAAAATCTTTTACAGCACCTAAAGCATTACCCGCCATTTCTGACAATCGGCCACGTACATTAAAAATTTCTCTAATTCCTGCAATTAGATTTTTAGCCATATTTTCAAGACCCTTTACAATTTGTCTAATCAATTCAGGAATTGCTAAAACGAAACCTTTAGATATTGCAATTGTAAAACTTGGCAACAATCGCCCCAATACCTCCGGTAACATTTCTATACCTTTTTCAAATGCCTCAAGGAATCCCGTCATTTCTTGTTGTATTTCTTGCGGTGTCTTTTCACCCAATCGAGCGATTCCGCCAATAATACCGCCGACAGCTGATCCAACCATGCCGCCCAATTCACCGAATATATTACCAATCGCGCTTGTTGCTTGTTGCACTAATCCCGCAGGGCTTACAATATTATCTACAAAAGAGGTGATACCCGATAAAACCGTTTCTATTGCTTCCTTTCTTTTTTGGGCAATGATACCAATTCTTTTTTGTTCGGTATCATCAAAGATTTTTTGCAATTTAGCATTAGTATCATTTACAATTTTAGAAGCTTTTTTTCTTTTAGATTGTTCAGCGGCTATTCTTTTTAACTTGTTTTGATATCGTTGCTCGTCGGTTATGTCTAATTGAACCAAATGATCAAGATCAAGCCTCCTTGCTAAAGCCTTAAAAGTTTCTATTTTTGTTTCTCTTTGTTCTTTTTGAAAAGAATAAGTGTCTTCAGCTTCAGCTAATTTATCAGCGGCCTCTTGTAATAGCTTTCTCGATGCTCCTTGCTGGCGTAAATTGCTAAGGTTTTCTTTTGCCGTATCAAGGGCTGATTTATTTGCCGTTTCTTCATCCTTGACAAGTTGTATTTTTCTTTGAATCGCCTCTATTGCTAATCTGTTTTCTTTTAGCTTAGCGGTATCAAGCGTTAAATGTGCCTTTGCTATTTCCTTTTCTTTGTCAGCAAATGAAAGCATTTTTGATCTTAATAAGATTAAAGCCGCCGCTGATCTTTCTTTTTTTATTTCAACTTGTTTAATTTGATCTTCGGTTACTAATATATCTTGTGAGTTTTTCTTTGTTTGTTGTGCTATTTTTTCTAAGGGTTTGAGCTGATTATCTATAAACTTAGCTATTTCTTTTTGTTGCGAAGCGTATTCCTTAGCTGTTTTTAATCTTTTCTTTTCGGCATCATTTTGAGATTTTATGGCATCTTTATATTTTTGAGCCCATTTTAAATGTTTTTCTGCCTCCGATACCTGTTCAGCAATAACACCTTTGCCTTTTTTATATTCATCAAGTATTTTTTTAGCTTCCCTTCTTTGTTCTTTTGCTACCTTTGCGTTTTTTACAGCTTCATTGTATCTATTTTGATCCGTTTTAAGAATAGAGGCACCGCCCGATTCTAATTTTTTGTGCTCTGCAATAATTTTTTGTGCTTCATTGCCTCTTTTTGTAGCGTTATCGAGCATCTTTTCAAATGTTGATAATCTTTTCTTAGTTATATTCTCGACTTTTTGCTCTATTTTTAAATTATTTAATCGACGCCTATTCCACCTTACACCGTTTTCATCTTGCGCCTGTTGAGACTTTAAAATACGTTTTTGCAACCTAAGTATTTCAACTTCGTTAGATTGTTCTGATAGGGTACTTTGTAAACCAGCATAAGCAGATGATAAACCTTCTATCTGTTCCCTTGACGCCTTAATTGTTGCGTTTGCTTTCTGGGCGGTTTCAATAAATTCTTTTTGCTTTTCTTCGGCTTCTTTTTGTGATGCTGTAAAATACTCATAAGCCGCCGTCAAAACACCGATCGCAACCATACCCGCAATCAAAAGCGGATTAGTTAGCATCATCGCGCGGGCTATACCTTCGACACCACCCGTAAAATTAGAAGCCGCACGAGCCGCCGATCCTGCGGTCCCGCTGAACATTCCTAAACCGGTCGACAATTCACCTGTTAACCTGTCGGCATTTGCCGCCTCTTTGCGTAGCCCCATCCATTTCTTTTTTGTACCCTTTGCCGCATCGCCCGCATTTTTTAGAGCCACAGTAGCAGTTTTATCAAGGTTTTTTGCTGATTTAGCCGCCGCATCTGCGCCCTTTGCGGTATCCTTCAAAGCCTTTTTAGCCTTTGTATCATTTACTTTTAGCGCGTATTCTACAACATTAGCCATATCACCGATCCTCTTACAGACAGTTTATCAGATCGTGCAGGTTTACGGTAGGAAAGATCTGCGTCTTCTTGCGCTTGGTTTTGCGCATAAGTTTATCAATTCTTTCGCCGCGTGCTTTAAGTGCTGCGACATTAATCGCGAGGTCTTCAAATGATAACTTTGATACCTCGCTCGGTAATATGCCATAGTTTTTACCTATTATGTCATAGATATGAAGTAAATCTATATCATTTGAGAAACCCGGCGATCCGCTTCGCGGCCTCCCGGTGTCCTTGCAAGCAATGATTTAATAACTTAGCCCGATCATCATCGCCGATCATGCCGATCCATAAATGGTTCTTTTCTGCGTCTTGATCTTTCTCATGAAATACCAATTTAAAATCTTCGAAGGTTTTACCATCTATTGAAAACTTTCTAACACATGAACAAATTATTTTATCATTTTGTGCCGCAAGCTCTAAAAGTTTTTCAGGCTTTATACGCTTAGACCATTCAAAAACATCGTTTTCATCTGGCTCTTTTTCCACCATATCTTGTATTTTTTTTAAGTCTTCTTGTGATGTTAAGGTTGATGCAATTAACGCAGACGATAAGCCCGCGCTTTCTGATTCTGATGGTGAAAGTATTCGCCCTTCAATGGTTAGTTTTCCGTCAAAGATGGTTTCAACCCATCGCGATGCTTTCGCAATTTCTTGTAATATACTCATTTTTTCCCTGCCTTGAATCGAGCATAAAAAAACCCGATCATGCTAAAAATAACGTGATCGGGTTAGCAATGGGGGATTTTTTTAAGTGTTCAGCGCGTTAGCAGCATTTAACGTGTTTTGAATCTCGATCTGCAATGCCTCAGCGGTTGAACTTGCAAGACCTGTAAACGTTACGCTTTGAGATAATCGGCCAACTGTTGATAATGGATCTGAATAATCAGTTATAATTGCATTTTTTAATTGTATTTCCATGTAATTGGTGCCGCCGGTTTCGGTAACCTTTAATAATACAGATGATTCGGTACCGGCCAGCATGGCATTATATAGCGCGTTAGTTTCGGCATCAAGCTCCACCGATATAGTGACAGTCCGATAATCTGTAACGTCTGGAGATAATGTAAGCTTTGAACCGAGTACGTTTCTACGCTCTAAGCTATTTTCGACGGTCAATTCAAAAGATCTAACCTTATAACTTTGAGAATCGAAGCTAAGATCGGTGGTTACCTCGTAGTGATAGATTTGCTTCTGGCTTGCGTTATATGTTGGCGTCGGTTGTGTCGTTCTTGCTGCGCTATCTTGCGCGATCAAGTCTAACGATAATTGCATCTCTTCGCCTGCGTTTAAAGAGAGTGTGCCTGATGACACCATGCAACCTTTGAAGACTTCGTACCCATTCGCATCGCTTCCCCTTGATAGGCCCAAAGTAAAGCTATCGAGATCGGTTGTGCTTGATTTTAATTTATGGGTAAAATTGGTCGGCCCGCCTGTCGTAGCAATAGAACCGATCATAGCCTTCAAAAGCAAAGTAGAACCCTCAAAATAAACCGGTACAGTGATCGAGCCTCCTGATTCCTTAAAAACGTCAAAGAAACCGGTGCGTATTGCGCCATCCGACGTCGTTAAATGGCTGCGTCCATCTCTTTGTTGAGTTGTTTGTAATGATGCGTCTATGATCCTGATAGCGTTAGTTTTATAGGCACCTGTTGAGGCATAGGAGGCCTCCGGTGCAAGTTTAGCAAATGATCCGCGTCCAAATAATATAGCCATTTTGGGGCCTCCGTTATGATGGTAATTGGTTTCGTAATTGTATTGTTGCTGTTAGTGCAAAGGTCTGCGATCCTTGCACGGTTTGAATCGTTACTTTGGCTTGATAGTTAGAGCCATCTGAACCGCCGCCGCCTTGAATATATGCACCAATAAACCCAGGAATAAAACGGGTTTTATTTTGATCAACCATTCCAGGAATAGCCGATCCGCCGTTATCTAATACCTGAACTTTACAGTAATGGATCTCTTCATAAGACATACGTTCATTGTATGGGCTAAATCGTTTAGCTAATAGGTTTTGTGTTGAAAACCATATGTAACCACTCGTCGAGGTATTCATCACAAAGGTCTGAGCGGGTGAAGAGGCACCACCAACAAAAGAAGACGGCCCCACTATCATATTTGCAGGTTTACCAAGCCAGATCTGACCGTCTTTAGGTGATCCAAACGTAATCACAGTAGCTTGATCAGCTGCGCCCGTCTTCTTAAAATAGATATATATAAAATTAACGCTTGCTGTAATTAACTCATAGGCGTCTAATTGTAGCGTCAAAGTCCTATTAGCATAATTAAAGCTATTTCTTTGAAAGGCTATAAGATTACCAGACGGTGAAACCGGAATAATATCATAGCCATTTGAGGCGATATTTTCCCAAAAAGTATCCCACTGTGACGGAATCACGATCGAAATATCGTAGTTCGCCGTCGCGCCAGTGTTTTCAATCGCTATTGGGTATCTATAAGTAAATGATTCATCAAACCATGACATAATTACGTTCCATCATCACTAACAAATTTAACATTAATTCGAATTAATCCTATCCCGATTCCTGATAGCCCGTATTTATCACCATCTACAGCAGTATAAGAAACTAAAACATCATCAACTAATGATCCTAATGATAATTGTCTATTAGCTGTTATAGCTTTAACCCCATCACTTGCAAGATTTATAGCGTTATCGTTCCTTTCTTCAACACTTGATCCACCTACAAAAAGGTAGGCCTCGTATGAACATGTTGACTGAAAGCGGCCCATAGTCGGTCCGTATTGTTCGACGGCGTCGATAAAATAGACACATCCAAACGGGGTATAGGGAGGATTAACAACAGATCCGCGCACAACTCTACCCGTTAGATCTACACCTGAATAAGTTGTATGATTTACGGCCAAAAGCGATTGTAATTTTTTATGTATTGTTGTTAATCTTGCGTCGGCCATTACTCACCGTCCAAAATAGCAACGTTTAAAACATTACTTAAATCGCCTGGAACATCTGCTAATATTTCTTCGAATGCTCGCCCGATAAACATGCGCTCTTCAATGTTCCTTTTTGGGGCTCCAAACTCAATAGCCGCAGCATAAAGAACCGGCTTAACCTTTCCCGCCGTTATCATTAATTCTGGACCTGTGGGTGTTAAAACAACGTCAGCATTAATTGATCCTCTTAAATTACCTGTTATAGACCTTGGACCTATTAAATAGCCTGATTCTCCAGTGTTTCCGGTAAAATTTTCTTGCGAAGCTGCCCAAATTTTATTCCCAAGGCTTAGCAATTTAAGGGCTAAATATTCATTTAAACCATTCGCGCCATTTCTTAAATTGTCAGCAAATTGTTCGCCCGTCATCATAAGATTGCACCGTAACACCTAAACGGAAAAAGCAATTCTTTAACCTCTTCTGGCATTGTTTTTGGGCTTGCAGTAATTGATCCGCCTCTTTGGCTCATTGAATTGCGGCCTTGTGCGCTTTTGTTTCGTTGTAATTGTGACGCCCAAACGCAAATTGCATGTTTGAGATCATGGGGCGCAGTTGATGATGTGTATCCAGCGGTGACAACTGCCTTAATTGCTCGAAAGGATCGATCAAAAGTATCCGTTGCAGTAACTGGGTCTAAAAAAACTTGTGCGGTGTGCTTGTTAAATGTATAAGTTGATGCGTCTATTAAAGTATCAGATCCATATTGGCGATCTGGGTCGCTGTGGATCGATGCGATCGCGGTAACAGGCTTAACCGGTAATTGTAAAACTGAGGGATTCATATATTGTGGGCCATCAAGATGAAAAGTGTAAGCATGACTATCCAACGTAGGCCCTAAAACCGTCGAACTTTGCGTAACTTCTGGAAAAGAAAGATAGCGGGCGATCGCCGTTTCAACTCTACTAATTAACGCTGTTAATTCTGCGTCTATACCTGCACCCTGTATCTCGGGTAGGTATTCTTTTAATAGAGTATTATCGACGATCGCCATGCTTATGATCCTTAGTACTTTCTAGCGTCGCGAACTTTAAAATTTAAGGTCAGATTAGTGACCTTACCGCCGCCTGTTTGGACATTGGTAATTTTTAAAGATTGAGATCCGGAGAATCCCGCTTTATCGGCGTTAGACATTGCGAGATCTTCGCTCACGCCCTCGGCTATATCGGTACCGGTGCCACTGCTGTTAGTGTTGCGTGAACATAAAACAGTTGCTCCATCATTGCCATATATAGTCAATGTTATGTAATCTGATCCATGTGCGCCAATGACAGGACCAACAAGTGAAACCGCCTCAACGTCAACAAGTCGATCGAAAGGAATGTAGTAAGTCTTGGTCCCCGCGCCAGCAGATTCCATGATGTGAAATGTATAATTTTGAATACTCATTTTTTTAGTCCTCTGATTAGCTGTTCAAGTCGAAAAGGTAAGAACAATTGTCGGTTCCGGCTGCATCAACTGAGGCAACTACGTTACGCATTGTTGAAACAATTTCAATTGATCCACTACCAATATTTTTATCGGTCTCGACGGTTACACCGCGTTTTTGATACTGTGAGAAACTCGCAGCATTGTAAAACAAAATACCCGTTTTAGTTTTTAATATATTGTTGTATTTTCCATTTGCCGCCATGTCATTACCGACAAATCTTGAAAGCAATACACTGTGTCCAAAGATGCTTGCGATTGATCCTTGAACAAGCGACGCATTAGGACCGAAGCGATCGATCGTCAATAGGTCACTATTGCCCATAAGGTGTTTTACCATCGCCTCGGGGCTACAAACAATATACAGATTGCCAACGCCCAATTCGCCCATCGCGCTAATACGACCAAGCAATTCGGTTGTTGTTGCAAGTGCTGGGGCTGCGGCTGCGGTTGTAGTTCCTGCGGCAAATGCGCGTTGTCTCAAACCGTCAAAGGCTTTACGGTGATCATCAGCACCACCAAGGCCGGCAGCGCCCCAACGTGATCGAATATTCCATGATCCAAGAGCATCGCCAAGGGTGCCAGATGCGTCACCATTGATGAAACAATCTTCCCAGGCGTCTTCGAGATCAGAAGCGATTTGGCGAGTTAAGATCGGCATTAAAGCGAGTGCGGAGTCTTCGGCTGCGCCGTCGTCGACTACGTATCGGGTAGCGAATCCCTTAACAGCAATTGTCTTACTTTCAGTCAGAATTGTTGACGCCTGATAGTTGGCCGGACTATCACTTGATACCTGTCCTTTTAGGTAGGGTCGTCCGCCGCGCCCTAAGCGAGGAATGATCATTGTGTTATTCTGCATTTCCACAGATGGCATCAATGCACGAAGATTTCGTGGAACTTGAAATGTCTCGTAAAGCTCAGCGCGAAATTGATCGGGGATAAACTCCGCACCTGATCCGGCCTGATCGTAAAAAGCGCGAGTTACAGCGGCTTTAATTTCTGCCGGTGCTCTTTCGATATGCTTATAAATCTTCAAATCACCTTTAGGCGTATGAGGGTTGGTCATAAGTGATCGGCACCATGCTCTTTTTTGAGTAAGATCAATTAATTCTTTGTGCCATTCGTTAGCGGGTGTCTTTGTTGTTAGCAAACCTTCGACGTCAGTTTCAAAAGTGCCTTGACCTTTGACTTGAATCTTTTTGGTTTCGGTTCCAAGTTGGATCGATCCGTCTTGCTTTAAAAAAGACTTAAGGCGAGAATCGCCTCCGCTCATTTGAACCGGCTTGGCTACAGATTGCGCCTCTTGCAATTTGCGTTGTGCAAGCTTGAGATCTTCAACCTGTCGATCGAAGTTAGCGAACTTGTCTTCGGCTGTATTTTGGAATTGTCTAATGCCCTTGATTATCTCGCGGGCGTCTTTTACCATGTTCTTATCTATTGACACGATTAAGCTCCGTTTTGGGTTAAGGCCCGGATAAGGGCGATTGTTAATTGTTTTTCTTGTTCGTCTTCTTGTTGTTCTTCTTGTTCTTCATCAGATGAGCCGCCATCATCAGCGGTATCATTATCATCATCACCACCGAACTCCGGCGGCGTTTCTTCGAATCTTTCATAGTAGCCCGATAGAAGCCCATAAACGGCTTCTTTGTCTTCGTCTGGTATATTGGCAGCACCTTCAATCAATTGACGCATAGATCTCTCTATTAAGTCCCAATAAACGACCAATTCACCTTCATCCGGTGCCGCGTCTTCTGGTAGTTCTTCATTTCTCATTCGTGCGATCATCATTTTGTAAGCGTCCATATCAGATGGATCGCCCTTTTCAACAAATGCGAAAGCATTAGCGAGCATGTCATAATCATCATCGCCGAGTATCGCGCTGATAATATCACTCATGTCTTGATCTTCAGGGTTGTGCTTTTCTTCTTTTGGTGCAATTGGTAATTCTACAGCTGAAACGGCTTTATCTTCTTTCTCTTTTTCCTCTTCGCTATCTTCATCTTCGTCTAATTTTGCGTATTCTTCTAACCAATCAAAACCCATTTCTTGTGAAGCATCGCCGCCGCTACCCCATCCAATTTCTGGCTCTTCATCTTCGACAGGCTCGGAATGTGCCGCCGCCTTTGCGAACTCCACAAGCCAACTATCTTCAGTCTGTTTAACTTGTAAAATGTGACGGTTTATTGAATCTAAACGTGATCGCTTTTTAAATATCCCTTCAAGGTCAGAAAATGATAATGATTTAGCGGCTATGGCTTGCGTTGCTTGTCCATTTGCGGGCACTGTGACCACTGATAGCTCTAACAACTCAGAACGCTGATAAAAGACACCATCCGGCCCGTATGCTTTATGATCTTTTGGAAGCTCGGATCTTTGCGTCATTTCAATTGGCTGAAAACCAACAGATACGGCGTTAATAAATCCGGCTTGTGCTTTCCGTGCTATCATTGCGGCATGTGGATCGGCCATATCAAACTCAACGTCGATCATTAATTTGCCTTCCACTATTTCAACCGATGTAGCACGCCCAATAGGCGGGGCCATTTGCTCATGATTCCATAAAATAACAGGATTATTTTTATAACTTTCTAAATCCCAATTTTGTGAAACGACATCACCGTAACGATCGATCGCATCAGTTGACGCAATGTAAGAGATCCGCACATTCTCGCCGTCTTTGGTGACATCGTTATTTTTCTTGATCACCCGATGTCCAATAATCTTTTTTATCATGTCAATAGCCCCGTGTTTTTTATATCATAATTTTTAGGAATTACATTTATTTAAGGAATTATAGGTATGACCTTATTAATCAATCACAACCGGTTTAATAGCACACCGACAATTACACACTTCTGCAGGTGAAGAAAAATCACCCGGTCCTAATGCTTTTTCGCCGCTTTCTTTTATTACAAAATATTCATCTGGATAAATTGCGTTTTCTTTTTGGCCATAGTGTTTTATCAAATACTTATGAGAATCACGGGTGTCGTCGTCAAGATTTCCAATCCATCCCTTTTTAACCGTAATACCGAAAGAATTAGAATCTTTTATAGATGTCAAAGATGCATTAGCATGTAATCTTGTTGCCTCTGTTCTTGCTATTAATTGACCTCGGTTAGTATTGAATCGCTTGTCAGCATTTATTAGATCTGCAATGTCTTTAATTGGTAGCCCTTCATTTAATCCATCTGAAACCAATCTTTGCATTTCTCTTGATGTTGTTTGGGCTATCTCATCCGCCATATTTTCAATAAACTCTGATGAATGCGCCTCTAATATTTCGCTGTAATTACTCCAAGAGCCAACAAAATCAAACGGGTCTTTTCTTGCTATTTTAAAAATACGCCTCATTTCTTCAACGCCGCTAATTGCAAATTGGGTTTTCCATACTGAGCCAATGACTTTAATTATTTGCGTCTTTTCGATTGCGTAGCCAATGAAATTAGCCCAGTCCAATAAGAACCCTTTTTGTTTAGGGTCATAATTTCTTTGACGTGCTTGTTCTTGGAATCTTTGAACGTATCTTTTACGGGCTTCTCTTAAGTATTTATTAGATGCCTCTTTTATCTTTCTTTCGGTTGGACCATGTTGCTTTTTAATAAAATCGTTCCAAACCCTATTGATTATTTCTTTACCTTCAATGTCCGATTTAATTTCTTTTGGTTCATCTTGACTTTTTTTTTTAATTCTTCGTTTGGTGGGTACAGCAAAAAAAAGTTTTCAATTGTTTCGTCTAATTCCTCGGTATCTTCGTCTTCATCACCTAAAGGATCCGGCATATCTTCGATCAATTCTTCCTGCATTTCTGCGGGTTCTGCGCTTAATCCTATCGGCGCATCTGATAGGCCTTCGTAATGATAGGCGTCCGCTGGAGTCATGCCATTTAAAATATTTAAATTTACCCTGTTTAATTTTTCTGTTCTTAATGATTGCAAATCTGCTACGCCAGTAAAATCAAGCTTTACATATAAAGAACGATCAAAAAGACGGGCGATCTTTGTTAGTGCAAGCTCTAAACGACGGCCTATTTTTTCAAGGTTCTGCCAATAAGTGATCGCAGATTGTCGACTGGTCGCATAATTCGCCGAAGGTAGTCCCAGAATAGTCGGAACGGTACCAGTAACAGCCGATACGGCCTCACGTGCCATGATACGGCTCTCTTTGAACTCCATATCCTTAGGAGACAACGCAAGCGGTGTTATGTTGGCTTGTCCACTTAAAGCCATCGCGCCACCGGCCTTTGCCAATCCTTGATATTGATCTAATACCGCTTTTCTTCTTGTTGAATCCCAAATATCTGCGGGATCAGTAGGACTTAACAGTATTGAAGGATGACCACGTTTAGAAGCTTCGGACGCTAATCTTTGGGCGTTCAAATCGGCGTCGATGTCTTGAGCCAATACTTCGACAACGCCGGTGCCGTATAGCGACTGTGGCCCGCTTTTATAGCTTGCGTTCCTGATATGTATAACTCTATCAATTGGATAGACTACTTTTTGTCCCGCCCCGGTGTCATAGGCATAGCCAGTTATTCCGCTTTCATCGCTTGTTATTTCTACTAATCCAGGATGAAGTCTTACAACTGAAGACGGGATCGATGTGGTTCCTAAAATTAGGATATAGGCATTTCCACACAAACGAAGATCAACCATTAATTGTTCTTTCCATAAATAGCCGTCCATTGTTGTAGATGGGTATTCCATCAACTCTAAAAAAGGATGATCTGTTATTTCTGTCGCTTCTGAACCTTTTCCGGTCATTAACTTAATGGGTAACGCTGCTAAATCTTGCGCCTGTCTACTAACTGCGGCATGGGTCCAGCTGTGCAGGCCATAACCTGATAACGCTTTAGATGGATCATATGGTGCGCTTTGACCGTGTGGACTGTTCCAATTAGCCCCGTGATCTAATTGTTTAGGTTTGTTTTCAGTTTTTAAGAAAGATCTAAAGATTAAACCAATTGAATCATACCAAGCCATAACTTTACCCCGTTCGTTTTAATCATATCACAATTGATCTAATTGTGGAGCCATCTCCAACGGGTTCTGATAACCCTGAAAAATTGATCTCTTGCTATTTCTCTTTCTTTATAGCCATATAGATCGAACTCTAAGCCGAAAAAAGTATTTTGCAATTCGGTTATACCATCATCAATATCAGTAAACACCTGATCAAATAAAAGATCTTCTTGCCAAAATAAACGAAATCGATATCTTCGGTTTTCTACTGTTACACTTAAAACGTGATCAAGTATTTCGACTTCATCAAATGCTTGACTTTCTGCCATGTCTCGCGCCTAACAACATTGATATCTGCTCTTGTAATCTTGCAATTGAAATGCCGTTTTTCTGTGTTGCCTCTTTAATTTCTGCTAAATCCTTGTCGATTTTAGCACGGAGCTCTCCGCGTTCTTCACTGTATTTGTCGATCTGACCGTCGTATTTTTCAATAACCGCTTGATAACGATCGCGTGTTCTTTCTCTTATTGATTCCGTTTCAGATCTTAAGGCGTCAATTCTTGCTTCTGCGCTTTTTTGCGCTTCATCAAGTCTCTTTTGTGCTGATTTGTTATTTGTTACAAGGTAGACAATAAAGAACCCGGCTAAACCGAGATCCATTAAACCGCCAATTACTTCAGCATCCATTTTAAAACCCCTTGTCTTTAATTATCATAATCTCATCATTGATGCCGTAAGAAACGCCATAAGAACGCGTTTAAGTAGCGGAGCGCGTCTAATAAGTCGTCGGACCTTTTGATCGGTGCTTGACGTGCTGCGCTCTCTTGCCATCTGTATAATCTAAATTCTTTCATTAAATGCGGTAATCTACCTTTAAAAAACTTAATGTGCGGATTTCCTTCAACGTCTAAGCATAGCCTTTCTTTCAATTGATTTATAGTACTCACAACACCAACAAACTTTGGAGCTGGTATATTTGGGAGCCCCATGCGTGATAATATCAATCGGCCATCTTTAGATTCCGGATCACATATAATATAATCAAACGGCATATAATCTTTGAATCTTGATTTAAGCATGTTTCCATTTTGGATCGTTGTCCAATTGGTTTTGCTGTATTCATCCACGATAAAAAGCGTGTCTGTCTTTGAGTCATAAGCCGCCGCTATTGCTGCGAAAGGATGAACAACGCCGAAGTCAATGCCTAGTAACATCATCCAGTCTTTAGGTATCTCAAACGGTTCTACCCAATGAGTATCCGGTTTCATTTCTGGATAAATTAAGCCTTGCTGATTTGTAAAGTCTCCAAACAATCTTGACGCTTGGCTTTCTTTGCTCATATGGTGTACGCTTTTTCGCATCTTAACAGATGATACCCATGGATTGTCAAGGCCGTATATTTTATGGTGTTCATATCCTGGCGACGGTTCATTTATAAAGATGTCATAAACCCATGTTAAACCTTTTAGGGGCGTCATCGTTAAAACTATAGAACCCATTTTATCGGTAACGCGTAACATTGCCTCTTCAAATAATGGTAATGGATGCTCTTCATCCATGATGATTAAATTAGCACTGAACCCCTGGTATTTTTCGCGTCCGCTATCAGCTGATAAACTCATAATCTTACCGCCGTTCGGTAAAATCAATTGTGCCCTATCTTGAGCCCGCCATTTCTTTTCAATTGATCCCGTTGGGGCTAATGCGCTAATCTTCGGCCTGATATATGTAAGTGCGTCACCATAGGACAAGCCACTAACAACGACAACGCCTGGTTTATCAGGTATTGATTCCGGTGGTATTCCGTTCAATTCGATCCACGTTTGAACCCATGATTCTCTTTTACCTGCTGCAAATGCGATCGCCATTTGTGCCATTATTTCAGATTTACCGGCGCGATTACCGCCAGATATTAAAGTAGCTTCAGATCCTAAATTATGGAATGGTTCAATTTGCGACGTTCTGCGCTCTTTTATGTTGCAGTAAGGGCAATGCCATAGGCCCGAACTAATCCGCGTCATTTCGCGACCACATCCGCGATCACGTGGTGATTCTGCGCCTAACCCATCCCAACGATGACAGTGAGGCCGCCATAGTCGCGCAACTGATAGCGGATAAGATTTGGCTATGTCGATTAGCTTACGTCTTTTCGCTAATTCCTTTTTCAGTAGTTCTTTTGTTGTTGTCATTTGATGCAATCTTTCCTTTTACCCAAGTATCAAGCAATGATTGACCGCCAATGTATCCCAATTGAGCCAATCCCGTAAATTGTACCATTGTGATCAATACCTCTTTATCAAGATCGTTTCTTATTCCATACCATATCAACAAGAGCCAGCATAGCGACATGATAGAAGCAAATAAGAATTTTTTAGATGATAAAGGCGTTTTAACGAGCCAGGATTTTTGGATAAATGACATTTGAGTGATCCTTTTATAAAGTTATCAATAGAGTTTTCCACAGGCTATTGATAACCTGTGGAAAACTCAAAGTTAATTAACTACTAAGCCCAATAGTCAATAATTACAGTGTCGCCATTGTTTGGTGCTGTTCCAAATGTTACGACTGTGGCCGATCCGCTATCGGTTACGGCGTATTGATCTTGACCACTCGGTGAGTTTGCAACATGTTGCATTCTCAATCCGTTACGATAAACCCTAATGCAGTTTTTAAAATCAGCTAATTGAGCATTATCTAAACGATTAGAAAGATTAAACGCTACAGCTGAACCATCACCAGCGGCCCCATCTGTATACGGTTGGACGGCAAGTTTAGCAAATGAAACGGCGTTATCTTTCATTGCAAGGCGATTAGAAATAATACCCAAAGAAGTATTATCATAATCTACTTTGATACCGTTGCTATCTTTCATCAAACCTTGATTAGCTTGCAATTTCAGATCAAGCTTGTTGCTTGTAAATTGCAGACCTGGATTTGTTGCAAGATCAACCTTTACAGCATCTGAAGCAATAGCAATACCATCACCAACGACGACATCAAGCGTATCGCCTGTTTTTGATAAACCATTACCGGCGGTAATTTGACCCGCTCCCGAGAATTGAGAGAATGCAAGTACGTTAGTACCTACAACAGCCGCGCCACTATCAGAGGTGCAAACGAAACCACTATCTGCTCCGGCTGTACCTTGTTCGATAAAGGTGAAAGCACCGGCGGCATCTGAACCGGCGGCCATATCTGTTGAACGAGCCCAACCACTAGCAGCGCAGACATAAATGCCGTTAGTGCTTGCAGATGCTTGATTTTTTACAAGAACACGATCACCGGCTGCAACCGCAACACCGTCGATGGTTTGCGTACCGCTCAAAGTGATTGCGCCAGATGTCGCAACCTTACAGGATCCCTTTATATCGAGGCCTTGAGCGACCGAATCGACATAGGCTTTTCTTGCAAGCTGATTATCTGCGCTGGGGTTAGCAGATGCAGTCGGTAGATTAGAACCATAACTCCAAACGGCCCCGACTGTTTCAGCTTGATCAAGTCGTGCGATATTGGCCGAATCGGCAAGTTTTGAAAATGCAATAGATCCGGCTAATTGCGCATCTGAAATAGTGCCAACTAATGCGCTTGTAGGGTAGCCCGTCGCGTGTTGCAAATCGAATGCAGGTGTCGCATCGCTCGCGCCGAGTGCTAAACTTACACCGCCAAAAGCGACGGTTGAATTAGCTAATTTTCCGTTCGCAATGCTACCACCGAGCATCGCATTTGTGACACCTGAAGCTTTAATTCTTAAGCTATCACTGTCGATTTCAATTGATGAATCGTCTACGGTCACGCTTATGACTTGAGATGCTGAGATCGCAAGACCATCACCAGCTGTTGCTGCTTTCAATCTCAAACCGCTTGAATCTTCAAGGGCGGTGTTAGTTGAAAGTTGAACGGCTGACCCGCTTACTTTATTAGATGCCGCAATTGTTCCCAATTTGCTGTCAGCGATAGCCGCCGAGCCACTAATCTGGGTATTCGTTATTTGCCCATCGGCTACTTTGATACCAGATGCACCGAGCGCAAGCGTAGCACCATCGAGATCAATAGTAAGATCGTTAATGGCTGCGGATCCATTGTAACCGGTCATCGAAATACCGTTACCGCCGGTCAAACTTGCAAGGTTAGAACCTAATGTGATTCCTGATATTGTAGACGCGGCTAATTTTGTTACAGCTATCGCCGCGCTGTTGCTGATTTTGGCATTGTCGATCGCTTGATCTTTTACCTGTTCTCTTGTAATTTGTATGGCCATTTTAAAAAGTCCTATGAATTAGAATAATATTGAACTACAACAGATCCGCCGGATTGCGGTGCTGTAGATATGCGAAATGATGAACTTGTTAATTCAGTTATTTCATTCGCAGACTGTCGCAGACCATTCCAAAAAACCGAGAGACTGCCTGATTCATAGGCTTCGGAGGTCGTGAAATCAGTGTTTGAGCCATTAATTTGAGAGCTTAAATCGTTTGTCTTTAGCTTGTCGCCGCCGCTACTTGATGACGTAGAGGATCCAAATACGTTTGAAATAGGCATCGATTAAACTTCTCGCTGATAGGTCAAATCTATATTAGAAATCTTAGCCGATCCGGTGTTCGCTTTCAGGAAGAAATACATTTCTTCGCCATTGATATAGTCCAAATCTACCTTATAAACTGCATAACCGCTATTTGTAGTCGTTAGACCTCTACTAATTTCCGCTTCAGTATCAGGAATAATGATAATATCGCCGGTTTGATCGCTTGTAACCTTCATTGTGACCTTGGTAACACCGGCACCGCTAATATCAGTCAAGCGAACCCAGATCCCCTCTAAATGCGCAGCATAGACGTCCCGAAAATCAATATCAACTGAAACCATTGCATATTTTGCAACATCAAAGGCATTTGTGACATCAACTGATCCACTAAACGACGCTTTAAGCTTTCTAAGGTTCATTTTTCCCGCCTTGCTATTGGTATCATATCAGATTTGAATCAATTCGTCATTCTTCATCAAGGTCAATGATCGGCCCTTGTATTTGTGCAATTACGTCATCGCTTTTCTTAATGCTGTCTATCAATTGCTTGACGTTCATCACATCACTATCAATATTAATTTCTACTAATGGCTGTTGATGTACAGTAAAACCAAAACGCCTTTCAAGTAACCACGCCGCCGATCTCCAATCTGTTTCCGCTGCGTCTTGTATTGATTTTAAAGCTCTAAGTTGCGCCATGCTTTCACTTCTTTTTAAGCGCTCGGCTAACTCGAAATATAAACCTTCAGATTCCTCTTTCCCTCTTGATAACCAAGCATACAAAGTTGCTACATGTATTCCGGCAACATTAGCCGCCGCCTCACGTTTTGCGCCCATCTCCAACGCCTTACAAATAACATCAACCGTTTGCGGATTTATTTTTTCAGGCCTTGGCATTATTCACCTTTGCAAGCGTGCGACAATCGCGCTCTAATAATATCGACATATTCCGGATTCATCTCGATCCCTATAGAATTAAACCCTTCCTTTTCTGCGGCTACAAGTGTAGATCCAGATCCGGCGAACGTGTCCAACAATACAGCATCTTCGCCTGGAGGCATGACAAGTCGCGCTAACCATCTCATAAGCTTAATCGGCTTGACTGTCGGATGGATGTTTTTCACTTCGCTTGCAGTTCGACCCGCGCCCGCTCTTGGGTTGTTCATACCTGCCGATCCTTCTTTGCGCTGCACTGTTTCCGCGCCTGTCTTGCTTGGCAATTCTTCGCACCCTTCCTCGCGTTCTGATCTTGAAACCTTTGGGCATTGGTAGATATTTGCGGGCCATCGGCCTTTTTCAGGTTTATATTTTGAAATGTCATTTTTAAGATTTAGATCTCTTTGTCCCATTTCGCCATACTTAAAAGCCTGAGTTGATCCAATGGTGGGTTTATTCCATTGATTAGAATGATCATGTTGCGGACCTACCCAACAAGAATCCCCATAACCAAACCGGCAATCATCTATATTCAGACCACCGGTTCCCCATTTTAAAACATTCGCGGCAATGTTCTTTTCGCTCAATGGCTTTCTTGCAAGGATCGCTGGTTCAAATGATGGTTTTAAGGCTGTCCCGTATCCGTCGAAGTGTTTCGCGTCGTCTGTCTTTGGTTCATATGGTCCAACGGGATTTGATGTCAACTTGTTAACCTTGTCAATGTCAGATGCTTGATGTGTTGACGCTGTGGGAATTGCGCGGCCTCGGTTGTCATGACCTGCGGCCTTATCGATCAATAATGATACATTTGTAGATTTCGGAAAGCCCGAAAAATACAACCAATTGATAGTATCGCGCACTTCAAAACCTGCATTCTCGACAACGGTTCCAAGCCTGTGAAATGTTCGAGTCGCACTAAAAGCGATCAAATGTCCGCCTGGCTTTAAGATCCTAAAACATTCTGCGCTCCAATCATCTCGAGGCACGTCGTTATCCCATTTCCGATTCATAAAATCGATCCCGTAAGGAGGATCGCAGACTATAGCATCAATTGAATTATCATCAAATGTTTTCATAACGTCAACACAATCGCCGCAAATCACGCGATGATTGCCAATATCAACCGCTTCGCCTGTCTTGGTAATGGGTTCGACGTTGACCGGCATTAAATCGGCCTCTGTTAGTTCTTCACCACCGATCGAATTATCGCTATCGAAATCAAGATCGGGCAATTCGCTATCAATAATATCATCAAGTGCGCCCGCATCAAATCCCGCGATAAATAGATCATCAACACTGAATGATTCCTTTTCAAAGATGTCTTTAAGCTTTAGATCATCCCATTCGGCGACCTCGCCCAGTTTATTATCTGCAAGGGCTAACAAATGCGCATCAACAGGATCAAGATCTAAATATCTAACAGGTACCTCTTTAAGGCTTAAAGATTTAGCGGCTTCTAATCTCGTATGTCCCGCGATGACTTCGCCGTTTTCTTTTCTGGCGATTATGGGAGCGCCAAAACCAAAACGTTTAATTGATTGGGCTACTTTATCAATTGCAATTTGGTTATTCCTGGGGTTGTCATCCCATGGTTTTAAGTCGTCTATTTTCACCCATTCGGCGGGCGCTTTTTTTCTTGGCATTTGAGATCCTTTATTGTTTTAATTATTGTAATGATGCAAATAATAAGGGCGAAAAAAGAAAGAAATGCGATCCCCGTACATATAGAGATCGCGATTTCATGATTCATTTTACAAAGTTGAGCGATACCCTTGATGTAGGGTTTGTTTTTTCAATAAATGACATCCATTGATCACGTGTTTCGCTGTTCATTGATAGTATGGTTTCAGCTGCGCCTTTTTTAAGCTTATAAGTTGTTCTTTCTTCTATTAAAGATTCGAACTCGGGTAATTGTATTGCTTCAGATACATTAAAAGACGTATTCAGCTTGTATGATTTTTTGGGCGTTATGACAGCCGCGCACACTTCGCCGTCTTTTGTAAATGCCTCGAATTTACTTTCACCGCTCGCCTTTCCAAGTTGCCTTAATTTAACTTTGAAGGGTATTAATAACGCTTGGCATGTGATAATAATTTCTTGAATTACAGCAGCGGCTTTAATCTGTTCGTCAAATGTTAGGCCGTCTTCTGTTAGTATTTCAGACAAAAAGTCTAAATCATTTAAAATATCATTATTTGATTGGTCGATGTTTTTTATATTGTTCATGTTATTCTCTTTTGTTGTTGTTTATAAAGGGTCGATCAGCGGGACCCTTGGTCGATCCTTTTTCCTGCCTGAACAGGGTCCCGCATTTATTATCTATTAAAAAGGCGTGATGTTATCAATTTGATCCGGTGGAAACTGTCGATCGTCTTGCAACATTAAAGCGTATTTTTTTAAAAAGATGTCGTACTTAGCGTTCAATTTACCGCTATTAAAATGATTGATGAATATGCTTAGCTGTTTATCACTCCATTGATCAGGATATGATTTTAAAGCGGTTTCAGCCTTGCAAAACTCGAACATAGGATCGTAGCCATTAAATTGATCGGTCCAATCCTTAAACATTTCTAAAGCTTTATGTGATGGCGGTCCTTCTGGCTTTACATCTTTTTTGATAACTTCAGGCTTAATCACTTCTTTTCTTTGCCTTTGTTGCCTTTGATTAGTGTAGTCTTTTGAATCTTGCTCAAGGTCAATTTCTTCCAATGCCGTTGCGCTTATTTTATCACCTAACGCCCATCTAAGCGCTCGGCCTATAGCCCTTGTTTCAGCTTGTCTAATGAATGCTTTTAAAATCGGTCCTCTTGTATTTTGTGGATCTGCGTCACCGTGTCCAATATAAACGCCTTTCTCGGTTTCAACGATGGCTTTAAATAGTGCAAACTTTTCTTTTCGATCCAGGTGTACCATTTCCGTTTTAATTGAGAGCTGTTTAAACTCCATTTGTGCAATTAATAAATACCCTTGAACCCTTACAGCGTCTTGGCCTTGAATTGTAACTATAAAATCATTCTTTTTTAATAGATCATGTATGTCATTTCTTTTCATTTGTTGTTTTCCTTTTGTTGTTGTTGTTGCTTTATAAATATAACCTATGACGTCGCACCTTAATAAAGTTTATTATCAAAATATCTAATCATCTGTCTAATAATTGCGCTTGTTGTTGAGTTGTGATTTTTTGCCATCTTTTCAATTATTTTCTTTTCACTCGCTGGTAATTTAATTGTGATCCTTGCGTCATTTTTTAAGCCTGTTCCTTTTAGGTGAGCTCCAACGGGTTTAGCAGATGGGTGATCTATATCCTCACCACATGATTGGCATGATTTTTTTAACCATCCAAACGCCGGGAATTTGTTTTCAAAGTTGCAGTCTTTATTTTTACAAGGAACATAAATATTTATCTTTCTTGGTTTATGTAGATACCCGCCGCAATGCTCACATTTGGAATCTGGGATATTATCAGCGGTTGAGGTTGTAACCTTAGAGCATATTGGACAAACCGATCTGCGTTTTATTTTGTTCATGCTATACCCACCGGCCCGCCGTAAATGCTAAGGGCTATTTCTACCAATTCGCTGTCGTTATATTCTGGATCACATTCCGATTCTGAATATAGATCTTCGAAAAGCCCAAACGTCACCGCTATCATTGGCTGATTCATTATATCTGACATATCGATCTGATCTGACATCTCAGACCAATCTACCCGGCGCTCAACAAGTTTTTCCATCTTAGATCTTTGGTAAAAACTTGGCCATTCACCCTCCATCTTTGAAGGGTTCGACATCACTAAAAGTCTATCATTTACTATTGATATAAAAAAAGATCTCATTTTAAAACCTCGGAATCTGAAAACCAGATGTTTGCAAGTCACGAGCAAAGTCGTTTTCTTTCCATCCATCAAGATCACAATTTGGATTGTCAACAGTGTAACATTTGGGCGCCGGGTTCCTTTGTTCTTTTAAAAACTCGATCTCTTTTTCAAGAACTTCTATCTTTAGACGTTGCTTTTTTATGAGGTTTAAGTGTGTATTCCTTAAACGTTTATACCTTTCATTTGAATCTATTAAATCATTTATACCTTGATAAAAATCATTCCTTCTTTCATGTTCAGCGGTGTTTTTATCGGCCTCTTTTACCATACTAACGAGCTGATATAATGCCATTAATGAATGCCCCGATCTCATTTGCTCACTTCTTTTTAATCCATTGAAAATCATGCTTTCAAGTGTTTGTATAACTATAGGTCGTCTTTTCATTTTAAAACCTCCTATCAGTCAAATGTTTAGCAGCTACTAAAAGACCGCCTGGAGTCCCCTTAATGTGAACTTGAATTGTATCGCCGATCTTTAAGGTGTCAGCCTCTACACCGTAACGCCTTAAGTCTTCTTTAAGCCTGTCTAATGTTTTATCTAAACGTTCACGGGATGAATCAGGAAGATTAAAAAGCGGGCTGTTTGGAACCAACCTAACAGCATCCGAATATTTATTTTTTCGTTTAAATATCCAAGTTGATCGACCGTGTTTAGCATATTTAAACTCGTTCGGGTTCGTGTCCCTATTATCAAAATACAATTGATCCAATAAAGACAACTTGAAACAAATCGTTTTTGTGCGTTCAGGTGATAATTGCGCCTTTTCTGCTATTGTTGCAACTGTCTGATAATCATTAAACGCATCAAATGTTGATAAAACTGCGCTTTTCTCTTTCTCTGTTATTGGGCGTCTTGAATTAAGTGCCGGGGTTCTATGCTCAAAATATTCAAGGATCTGCTCCCTATCTTTTGTTCTTGGCTTTTTCATTTGTTGTTTTCCTTTGTTGTTGTTGTTTTTGTTGTGTTTGTTTCCTTTGTTGTTGTTTGAATTTTTTTTTGTTCTTCTTGGCGTTTATATAGTCGCCCGGTTGCGTAAGAATCTAAGTTATTTCCCATTTGAATAGGGCAGTTTGTAAAATATGACATTGTTTTTTTCCTTTGTTGTTGTTGTTGATTTGGTTCCACATAGACCATACCTTCCAAATGTGGAACCAATTTTTGGTTTATTTGTTTTCCTTTGTTGTTTGGCTTTCTTTTTGCTCTTTGTTTCCTTGATAAATATCCAGTACTTCAATTTCAATTATCTCATCACAACATGCTAAATAATCAAGCGTTTCAAGGCTATATGGGTGAGCCTCTTTTAGATATGACTGATAGGTAATAATTACGATCTTGTTTTCCATTTTGTTTTTTCCTTTGTTGTTGTTTTTTTAGCTTGAAATTCTTTCTAATTCGTAATGAAACACATACTCTGAACAATGATTCAAACAAAAAGCCTTGGCCTCTTCTAATGTTAGTGATTTTTCATCAATAAACTTTTTTACTGTGGGAAATACATCATCTGCATTTACTTCTTGCCATCCACTTTTTACGACTTGATCATTCCACATTGTAAAAAGCTTTTTTAATATTTTTTTAGCTTGTCTTTTTGTTGCATATTGACCGCCGCAAACCAATTGAATTCTATTACCGTCTTTATGTGCTTTTATTTGTCCATAGATGTAAGGCTTTCTTTTTTCCATTTTGATTTTTCCTTTGTTGTTGTTGAGTGTGCATAAACTATACTTGATAAGGTCAGACCTTACAAGTAAATACAACAAAATAAATAAAAATAAATGAATTAAACCCAAATTAATTAAATGCGGCGATCAAAGACTTCAATGCATTTGCGTTCAGTCTCTTCATTTTCGTTTTTACATGTATTAATGATCGCCTTTTTATTTAGAACGTTTCCGATATTCTCACATTCAGATCCGGTCTTGGCGTCAATGCCTCTTTGTTGCATTCTACAAAACATTTCACGGCACAAAAGATCACTATTCTTTTCAATGAAGACAGGATCACAAACCGGTTTAACTAAATCGAGATCGGTCAATTGTAAAATCACATCTTGTTGCTTTTCTGCGGTTTCATCTTTGATGACTATAGGGATCTCGGGCTTTCTGTGAAAGAACAACCAAACGGCACCGACAGCACCAGCACCAATAGCAAGACCGCCCAATCCGTAAATAGTCGTAGACTCCATTTTATCACCTATAGAAAAGCCGCCGGATCGAAACCCGGCGACTACAACAAAAGAAAAGCGTTAGTGATGGCTAACGCGAAATTAGATTATTCAATTCATTAAACAATAGCAACCACAAACAAAAGATAGAGAGCCCAGATAGTTAATATTCCTTCAGCTAATGATTTAATTGATATTGAATCTTTAATAGACATAATGAAACCTCTTTTGTTGTTGTGTCTACAATTTTAATAACTGCATTTATTGACAATCCAAGAGATTAATTAATCTATGTTATAATTTATTAAAAAAAGGTGATGTATGTACCAAATCGGCGAAACCGTAATGATTAAAATACCAATTTCATATCAATGGTTTTTGGGGCATGTTCTTGATTCCTGCGGTGATACTGTAAAGGTGAAAACATTATTGAAAATAAAAAATCAAGATGTCTTTATTGTTTCAGGTTCAAGCATTAAAAAGCACTACAACAGAAAAGACGCAGCTATGAAAGGTTCACCATCATTACAAAGAGAATTGCTAAAGGTTACCAGAGGCATAAAATGAGAAGGAGATCAACGCATTCTAATAGAGGTATAGGCCTGGAGAAAATGATTACGTTATTTGGTGCCCGTTACATGTCATCAGGTAAGGCATATCTAATCAAGCACGAACCACCGGTAAAGCATCTAAAAAGCCTTAAATTTGGTCAATTTGTAGCGGTTAGACAGGCGAAAGGACAACCGGACTATATGATTTTATTTGATGGTAAATCTGTTCTTTTTGATGCCAAAGAATTTGCTGGAAAACGTTTCCCATTTAGCTCATTACACCGTCATCAATTCGATGCATTAATGGCATTTGAAAGATCTGGGGGATATTCGGCCCTATTCCTTAGATCAACTGATGAAAATGGTTATTTCGTGCTTCCATTATCTGCGTTTAAGTTGCAGTATATGAATTGGGATCGATGTCGCCAGGTAGGTGAAAAAAGTAAAAAAGGCCAAGCTTCATTAAGCTTGACCTTTATTAGAGAGAATGCAATTCAATGGGATGAAAACGGCTATTTATCCGCTGTTTCGATGCTTTTCGGGTGAATGTCATCTATTACCATATCGGCATATTTTTGAATGATATTCATGGCATCATTTGACATTGACAAAACGGCCACCAATAAAAGATTGTGATGTTTAGGATCTTTCAGGTGCTTCAATGCCGCATCTAAGGTTTTTTGATCTTCCTCGGCTTCGAGGTTTAAATAAGTTTCAATTGCTGTTCTAATTTGTTGTTCAGTCATTTTGTTTTTTCCTTTGTTGTTGTTGTTGTTGTTGTTGGTTTAATAATGCCACAGCATTGAGTAAAACATAGATTCATTTTGTTTTGATTCTTCTTGCTCCATTGCATCACAATGATCATTGAAAGCAGTTTTTAAGTCTTCACATGTTTTATAATCAAAAAAGATTCCCACATCGTCAAGTAATTCGCTAATGATTTTTTTTACTTCATTATTGTGCTCTATTTCCAAATGCTCACATATTCCTTTTATGGCGCTATCTTCGGAATACTGCTGATCGAAACATTTTAATTGTACCAATACCCAGTTCCTTACAAAGTCAGATTCATAAAATGAATCGACGAATGGAGATATTAAATAGGCGCAATTGTAAGCTTTTTCTACTGTTTCATGAGTTAAGTTAGTCATTTTGGTTTTTCCTTTGTTGTTGTAAAAAAGCCCCGAAGGGCTCGTTTTGATAGCGTTGATTATCGGTTATGTCTACCTCGTAGAGTAATAGCTGGCTTAACCATTATGGCGTCAAGGTGTTCGAATATGCATTTTAAGGGATGTAATACAATATCTTCAAAATTCCATAATTGCGGTTTCCATGTATTGTTTACAAAATCCCAAATTAATCGACCATCATCAATCGCACCTTTATTTTTTCGTTCTTCTAAAGCTAATTCTTTAAATTTATTTTCTAATTTTTCTTTGCTTATGTTGTGATGTTTAGCAACGTCATCAATAATTTCTAATGCATAAATAAATTGACTGTACGCCATATGTGCGTTTCCTATATGTGCAAATTCAAGAAGGTTTTTAGCTACTTCATTAATTTTTTCCATTTTGTTTTTTCCTTTGTTGTTGTTGGGTTCATACAGATCATAGCTAAAGGTCATACCTTATGCAAGTAAATAGGCTAATATTTCTCATTATTAGCGATAATAATAATCTAAAAGGCGCACTGCTCTTGATCCTAAATCAGCAAATGACCTAATTTAGATCGGATCATGTCACCATAAAAAGACGATATTGCATTTGTATTATCGTTTAAAGCTTCTAAAGCCTTTCTTTTGCATTTAGGGACTGGCATTTGATGAGTATCACCTAAGCAATACGAAGCCGCCAGGTCTAACCAATTTGTTTCATATGTTCTATGTTCTTGATCCATTGATTGAAATTGATTTATTGATTGTTTTTTCTTTTTGTAATTAGAATAATAATTATTATTCTTTCTTTTTTGTTTTCTATTATGGTGCACGTTTGTGCAATTCTGTGCACGATCCTGCAAAGAGGTTGCTGCGCCATGTTTTAACTTCTTAGCTACTTTCTTTAGTGCCAAAGTAAACCGCTCTTTTACTGTTGCAGCCTTTCTAATAATCAAGCCAACTTTATCAAGAAACCTTAGAGCCTGGTAAATAGTCCGCCTTGAATAGTGTCCGCCTAATACCTTGCTAATTCTTTCAATAGATGGGAATACTTGCGCACTCTTCCATGAATGCGCGGCCAATGCAGTGTAAACGGCCCAGGCTGAACCGCTCGCTTTATTCTCTGATAGGGTTCTAATTTCTATATCTGTTAATTGTGCGTACATTTTTCATGTCTCCATAGTTACAGATCCAATCAAAAATGTTACTTTCTAATTGCATCATTGTTTTAATCCTGTCACGCAATCACCAAAAAATTCGTGACGGGATTTTTTTATGTGTAATTAAATATAATACTATTCTTCTATCAAGGTATAAGAAAACCTTTTATAAGTTGGATTATGTTTAATTTGCTGATGTGCTAACCACATAAAACGATCAAAGTCTTCCGGCCTTTGAATGACAGTACAACCGGCGCTATAGGCTCCAACAGTATCAAGCTCATACTTTGAATGTGCTCGATGTATGTTCACCCCAAATCGGCCTTCGTCAATTGTAGATTTGTCTTTGTCTATAATATTATCTTTGTTTGCATCTCTATAAACTTTTACATCACCTGCTCTTTGACACAACGCTTTATATCGTCCCGAATGAAAATCAATAGTCCAACATCCCCGATATTGACCTGGTACTAATACAGCTGTTCCTTTCTTGTTGCCTTTCTTCTTTTTATCCAAGAGCCAATAAACGCCGGGATCAGTTGTACATTTAAAACACTCTTGAAACCATTCGCCGTTCACTTTGTAAACGACAACAATTAGATCATCAAACTTCCCAGCGACTGAGTTTTTAGATCTGATTCCTATAATATTAAGATCGTAATTATCACCATCGAAAACAGCATAATCATTTTTAAGTAATACATCTAAAATGGCCGGTTTAGTTATAAGCATTTAAATATCCTCGTAAGTGTGAAGCGTTAAGGTGCAGAAAGCCTCTTGTATACTGTATGAAATGCCGGTTACCATTGCTTTAAATCGCCATAGATCACCCTGAGGTTTATAAGACGTAATGAATTGTGATGGTATTAAACAATCAACAAAGTCACCAGCACATAAAACAGCATAATCAAGCGGCACCTTTAAAACGATCTTGATTAATGGAAGGTTAGCCCATGGTAATAAACGATAAATATCACCCATTGCCATAGATCGCCGTTGTGCGTCGTCGCTTGTTTGAGTCGATGAGGCATAAAGAAAACGGTTATCAAACTCCTGCAATGGTAACAAAGGCAAAGAGGGCATCATATTATTATAAAATGGGTAGTGATAAACAGTTGAATTAGTGACGCTATTCGCTTTCTCTTGAAATGTTATTTTTATTCTTTGGTATGTATTTTGTACATTGGGATCATATAAATCAAAAGACTCAAAAGAGATAATATCTGCTTCACTTATAGTTTTATTGGCTTGAATGTTTTTATCATTAAGTCGACGACATGCACGCCATGTTATTTTGTCCTGCCTCCAGGCGGGCCATTGTCCCGCATTTGACGCAGTTGTTACAAATGTTCTGAGGCCATTACTCCAAGAGTCGGAAACCGGTATCATCCAAGAATAACCGGCGGTGTAAGTTGGGTATCCTGTCGGGCTACCAAAAGATGAAATGCTATAAACACTCGCTTTCATTGTAAGAGCATTTGAATAGTCATATAGATCGCTGAAATGGCCCGATGCTGTATAGCTTTCAGGGTATGTATCAAATACACCGCCTGATCCAATAACGCTTGTTATTAGCTTCGCCATGATTGCCCATGGGTCACCCTGGAGCATTGCGACGGGCCTGATTGGAGTATCTGCATAGAATTGGCCACTACTTAAATTAGCGGCTGTTCCTGGGTAGATTGTTGCACCTGTCTTTGTTGCTGTCGATGCTGTTAAGTTGCCCGCACCAGTCGCCGCGCTCTTTGCTGTGAATGTTGCATACACTTGGCCGTGAGATTGTGATCCGCTTGGCGTTGTCGCGTCGCCATCTATTAAGCACCATCCGTCTTGACCGGTTTCAAGTTCAAAGTTTTTTAATTCGGTTACAGCAATATTAGTATCGCCTGCATTGTACGCGCTTGATAATTTGGCCTGAATCCCAGTCTTATAAAACCATTCGAAGGGGCTACGATCATAGGTTATTGATGTGTCTATTGTTGCGTTAGCTGTCATTGATAGGGCACTAATAATATCAACAAAGTTAAGGGTATAAACGCCCATAACACCGCTAACATTTCTCAATTGACCGAAACAAACGCGCTCTGTATAGCCGT
>MDSY01009725.1_pt1 | contig 29599 bp, 32 predicted proteins | sample 811131 | NCBI WGS metagenome assembly MDSY01 (sample SAMN05326643, study PRJNA326480) | marine metagenome | isolation source: seawater | place: Atlantic Ocean: South West | collected 2010 | reverse complement strand
TGGATCTATAGGATTGCCCTGTATTTGCTTTAAAAATACTGCTGCAACAGAAATAATAAAACATAAAATAAATGGCTATTCTGCAAGATTTAAATCCACTAGAGACTTAGCATTTGGGATTAATTGGTGTAAAAAAAATTTATTAAATTCTAAAAGTGAAAAAAATATTCGAGATATGACTTATAAAAATTTCTCTTCTAATAAAATAATTGATGAATATGTAAAATATTATAAAAAAATATCTTCAAATTAATTAAAAACCTAGAAACAGTATTAAAAGAATTAGTTTATTTTAAGATACCAGTCTACCATTTTTAATTAATATCTTCTTATCTGTTATTTTTAATGGTTCTTCATCATGACTTACTATTATCATTGTAACATCATTTTTTAGTTTTTTTAAAGTCTCTATTATTTTTTTTTCATTTTCTTCATCTAAGGAATTTGTGGGTTCATCTAAAATTAATATCTCAGGTTTTTTATAAAAAGCTCTTGCAATACCAATTCTTTGAATTTGCCCTCCTGAAATTTTAGTTCCATTTTCTCCAACAACAGTATTTATACCTTTATCTAAATTTTTGATAAAATTTTCAAGTCCAGATTTTTTAATACAATCTTCCATCAATTTTTCATCTATTTGTCCTTCATCACTTCCAAAAGCTATGTTTGTTTTAATAGTATCATCTAAAAGATGTGTATTTTGACTGACAAATCCAATTTTTTTTTGCCAAACTCTAGTTGAAAGATTTTGACTTTTTCCATCAATTAAAATTTCTCCTTCTGTGGGGGTAATCAAACCTGTTAGAATATTTAAGATAGTAGATTTTCCCGATCCACTCTCTCCTTTAATTCCTACAAACGAGTTTTTTTCAATTAAAAAATTGATATTATCTATTATATTTTTGTCTGAATATTTAAATTTAACATTCTTAAATTCGATTTTTTTTTTAAAAACAAAAGATACTTTTGGTTCATTTTCTGGGCCATAAGCACTATCTTGATTAATCTGAAAAATATTTTCATTAATTATGTCGATTTGTGGAAGTAGGTAATTAAATTGTTGATGTGATGAAAAAATTCTCAATATATTGGGTAAAAATTTTAGTAAACCAATAACTGCTGCTCCTATGTAGGGTATGTACTCATTTAAATCAATTTTTTCAAAAATTACAAAATAATATGTAATACCTAATGTTGAAAATACAAAAACAAGCTCCAAAAGATGTTTTGGAATTAATTCAATAAGAGTAAACTTCAAATTATATCTTAAAGCTTGTTCTTTGTATTTTTCATTCCTATCAGTAAAAAATTTCTGTTTTCCAGAAAGTAAAATCTCTTTGAAAGACACAATACCTTCCATCATATTCTTCATATATGAAGTATTATAGTTTTGCGAATTAGAACCAAATTTTGTTATATTTAATCTCGTAAATGTACTATATGTCAAAAGTATTATAGAAATTAAAGCAAATGCAATTATTGTTATTTGTGTATCAATAGATAAAACCAAAATAAAAGCCATAATTGCTAATATTAGATCTGAATAAAAGCCTACCAACCTCATGAATATTCCATCTATACCATTCATATACTCCATATTTCTCAATAAAACTGAAGAGTGATTATTTATATGAAACTCATATTTTTTATTTAAATAACTATTATAAACATCTTTTACAACTCGTAGAGTTACTTTATTTTGAAATTTTCCACTAATATAAGCTGTACCTACTAAAACAATATTTTTTACAATATATAAGATTATTACAGCTACAAAAATAAAAATAATTCTAAGTTCTTCATTTATAAAACTAAAATATTTTTCATTCCAATCTGGATCTGTTACTGACTTAAAAATTGGAATTAAAGCTGCAATACTTAATAGCTCTAAAATCGCAGTGATAAAATTTATAAATAATAATGAAAAAAAAATTAGTTTTTCTTCTTTAGTAAATACTTTAAAAAATCTTCTTGTTAATGAAAATTGTATCATTTTTTATAGAATTTTTATAATTTTGTTTTACTTAACTCTTTCATAATCATGTTTAATAAAATCATCTGAAAATCTTCACATATTTGCATGTCGTTAATTTTAGTATGTATAAAATTATCAGCTAACTTGATACATTTTCCTCCATTAAACCCAAGAATGGCAAATGTTCTCAATTTTATTTTTTTTGCCTCTTTTAAAACCTTAATAACATTTTTTGAGTTTCCACTTCCTGATAATACCAACAGAAGATCATTTTTTTCTCCTTTTACTTTAATCTGTTCAGAAAAAACTTTGTCATAACCAACATCATTAGCTAAACAGGTTAGGACAGCTGAATTTGATGATAATGCCTCAACTTTTAATCCTTTTTTGTTTGTAATTCCTGCTCCATATAAAAAATCATTGGCAATATGGATTGCATTAGCTCCACTTCCACCATTACCACATATAAAAAAATTTTTTTTCATTTTCCAAGTTTTTTTAATCTCAGAGAATAGTATATTAGTGTGATTTTCTAAGTCTTTTTGATCAAAAGTTTGTATCAAATTATTTCTATATTTTTTAAAATTTATCATACTTTTATATATATCTATCTATATCTCTAACCCAAGTTTTTTTTCTTTTCTTAATATTAATTACTTTTCTCATAATTTTGATCTATTCGTAAATATTTTAGTCAGTTATTTATTATCTAAGTTTTAATATCATAATTTTCTTCTAAAAAGCATATTTACTATCTGGAGAAATTAAGTAAAATTCAATTTTATTATTAAATTTTCTTAACTTATCAATAAATTTTTCTCTTTTGCTATACTTAAAGAAAGAAAGCAAATATCTATCTTATTTTTAATAATTGTTAAGCTAGGTTTAATTTTAAAATTCGTGCCAGGAAAAATTAATTATGATTTATCTTATTAATCTTATTTGAATTTGATAAACAATTTGAAAAAAAGAAAAAGTTTAGAAAATTTATTCTTGAAAATTTTTCTTATAAAGGGGTAAATAATTTAATATATCATGATAAAAAAATTCAAAATAATGATATTTAAAAATTTATGCTCCAATGTAACTTCCAATTTCTTCAGAAATTTCATGATTTAAAATTTTAATTTTTTTTTTACCAAAATTAATTGTTTGGATATTATTCTCAATATCATCACTCAAAACTTCTTTTGATAAATTTCTTTTTTTTTTTAACACTTCTTTTATTGTACTTAAATTTATTAGTTGGAAATAAATAACGTACTTATCAGGGATATTCATAGTTTTTTTTTCTTCAGTATAACTTGTTCTATGTGACAATAGAGCGTCAAAAAATATAACCTCACCCACAACAGTTTTTAGTTGTGTATCTGTCAACTTGTCTAGTAAAAAATAATACAAAGCTCTCAATTTATTAATAAATTTATTTTTATCTGAAAGATTGTCTAAAAAAAAAGGTTTTAAAATATCAATTCCTCCACCTATTCCTTTTATATTATCTTGCAAGGGAATTCCTATCTTGCCATAAATATTTTTTTTTTTGCACAGAAGTTCTGATTGATGAGGTTTACCTGAGTCTTTGTGATATCTCATTTTTTTATAAGTTCTATTATTTTTTTGTATTACAAAACTATGAAATAAATAATAATCATCTTCCAAGTTTCTATCTAAAAAATTTATTATCTCACTAGACAATATATATTTAAAAATAGGATCATTAATATATTTTTTTTCAAATTGAAAATTACTATATTTTTCATAATTATTTTCAATTAAATTTCTTAAATCTTTTACTGCACTGTTATTAAATATTTTTTCTATAAAATAATATTTCATCTTTACTGTTTATTTGTAAATAAATGTTTAATTGTAAAAATTTTGGAATACATATAGAAACTATAAATTAAATCAAGAATATGTTAAACTTTAAAAAATTATTAATCAGACAAAATAGCTCAATTTTAGATGCTATGAAAGTAATCGACTCGACTAATCACAGGATATGCTTTATCTCAAATAATCAAAATAAATTATTAGGATCAGTAACTGATGGAGATATAAGAAGAGGACTTCTTAAAAATATAGATTTTAAAAATAAAGCAATAAAGATTAGTAATAAAAAACCTATATTCTTACGTAAGGAAAAAATTTCCTATGTTGCCAACAACTATAACGAAACATGCATTCCTATTGTAGATAATAAAAAAAAAATAATAAATATTAAAATTATCCATAAAAAAACTAATAGAATAAAATCAGCCCTGATAATGGCGGGTGGTAGAGGAGAGAGGCTTTATCCAATAACAAAAAGTATTCCCAAACCATTAGTAAAAATTAAAGGAAAGACCTTAATAGAAACCCTAATTTTAAAATTAAATAATGATGGAATTACAAATATTAAGATCTCAATTCACCATATGCAAAGAAAAATTAAAAGCTTTTTAAAAAATAAAAAATTTAACTTTAAAGACTCTAATTTTATAATAGAAAAAAAACCACTTGGTACAGCAGGATCTGTGAAATTGTTTAGTTTAAATGATAAAGATTTTTTCATTATAAATTGTGATATAAAGTTAAATGTTGATTTTTCTAAAATTTCAAATTTTCATTTAAATCAAAAAGCTGACATTACAATTGTATCAAAACAGACAATTAACCGCCTCGCTTTTGGGAAATTAATCATAAATTCAAGATTTAACGTTCTTTCAATTGAAGAAAAGCCTGTAATAACAAATTATATCAGTACAGGTTTATATATTTTAAATAAAAAAATTAAAAAATTAATTAAGCCCAATCAAAATATTGATATGGATGCAATTATAAAAATTGCTATTAAAAGAAAAATGAAGGTAGTTTCATATCCACTCTATGAAAATTGGACAGATTTGGGAACAAAGAAAAATTTGTATAAATTTACAAAGAATAAAAAAAATTAGTTTTTTACTATTTAAATTTATATTCTCCTTTTGCCCATTATTTTATCAATAATGCTTAATAACTTTGTTTGTGAGATATTTGATGCAAAAACTGAAGGCATTACTATTAATCTAAAGGTTAAAATTTCCTAATTTGCTTTAAAGGTTTTTTTTAATATCAGACGTCATTTTCATACATTTAATTGCTTTATTTAAAATTTATTTATCTTAAATCAATTTATTTTAATAAATAATTATTATTTTTCAAAAAATTATATGAAAAAAAAGGGTAATTTTTAAAATTTTGAATAGGTTGATCATGAATATCAAAAAAAGTATTATTATTATAATTTATTAATTTATTAATTTTATTATTAGCTTTAAGTCTATTATCTTTAAATTCAAAAGTATTGTTTAGACTATAATAAATTTCTTTTGTAGATTCTAAAATCTCACTAGATGTATTTTCAATAAGATTAATTTTCTTATCATTAAGTATTTTTGTATTCACATCTGTTAATAAAGAATTATTAGAAATTTGACTTAATGATAATTTTTTTTTACTTTCAATATCATAATAATGTTTCATTATTGATAAAGAAAATTTATTACCCATTGTGTAACCTAATGGTGCTCTATTAGTATAAAGTACAGGCTTTTGGAAAATATAACTTGATGCATCTATTCCACTTCCTACTGTTATCCAAAAAAAACATTTGGATGAAATAAAAATATCAAGAAAATCACTTCTAAATTTGCTTGATGCATAATCAATTACTTTTTCATCATTAATTGAAAATTCTTCTTCTACAAATTTGCCCATTCGTATAACAAAAATGTTTTTAGATGTTAGAAATTTACATGCATCTTTATAATTTTTTAAATTTACATTTCTGTAATCCTGATATGAATAGTCTCTGTTAGGATAAGTTTCTTTAAAATATCTTGGGTCTCTTAATAAAAGACAAACAAATTTGTCATTTTTTCCTATTCCTACTTTATTAAAATAATCCTCTCCTTTTTTCAATTCATCACTGGTAAAATTTATTCTTGGATTAAAATTTTTAAGAGAGTCATCATAATCATAAGGTCTTATTGTTATATTCAGGTTTTTGTTTTTAAAAAACAAGTTATTAGTCAAATATAAATATTTTGTAAATCCAGTTGTATCAATATAGAAAAATTTTTTCCAAAATTTTAATAAATATTTATTGGATTGGTGTAAGTAAATATCTATAAATGGTATTATCAAATTAAGCTTATAGTTTTCATGATACTTTCTGGTTTTTTTTCTCTCCAAAAATAATAATGTATCAAAAAAAAAATGTCCCATTTTTTCTGTATTAATTTTGTAAAATTTTAAATTTATAAATTTCCTGAAAATCTTAGCAAAAAATAAAATAGTTAAATTTAATGGAAGTAAAAAACAAAATATAAAATATTTAATATATTTAAAATTCATTTAATATTTTCTACTTTTTAGTAGTGCATAGGACGATTAGGTAGTGTGCCATCTTACTGAATCCTGTATGTATTACCTCATCATTCATTGAAAATAATATAACGTTATGAAAAAAACTTTGAAAAGTTTTTTTTAACTCATCTCCACTTTTACAATTAATATGACTTTTTTTCGTTTTATAAGATGCATATTTTTGTGACTCAATGCTTGGCATTCCTACTAATAAATAACTATTTTTTTTCAAATTAAATATTGAATTTTTAATAAATTTTTTTTCATTTTTTTTATCTATGTGTTCCAAAACATCTAGTGAAAAAACACCATCATATAAATTTTTTGTTTTAGAGACAGGACCAGATAAAATATTATGATGAATGTGGGTTACTGGAAAAATTTTGGATTTATTTATTTTTGCTTCTAAAATCAGATTTTTTTGCATATCTATAGCTGTTAGTGATTTACACGACTGTTTAACAATTCTATTTTGGAAAGAGTCACCACATCCGACTTCCAGTAAACAATCACTTTTAGATACCATCTTGGAAACAAATTTATATCTAGAGAGAGTAATTCCAAGTCTTTTTGGATCATTGCTCCAAACATAATCTGTAGATTTTCCTAATTTAGAATAATTCATTTTTTTTTATTAATACAAACTGCAATTAAATAATGTGCCATTTTGTTAAAACCAGTATGCACTACCTCGTCATTCATTGAAAACATAAAAACATTATTAAAATATTTTTTTAAAAAAAAATGCAGCCTATCGCTAGTAAAAGAATTTTTATTAACAAGTTTTGTTATATTTGATGCAAATTTAGAAGATTCTTTAGATGGTGTACCAAGTATAAAAATACCTTTTTTATCTAGCATTTGTAAACTTTTAGATAAAAATATTTTTTCATCTTTTTTTGAAAGTTTATTAATAAAATCAAGAGAATAAATAGCATCAAATTTAATATTAGATTTATTAATTTTATCTTTAACAATATTTTTCAAAATAAATTTTATTTTAAATTTATTATTAGAAATTTTTAAGCTTTCATTAAAAGTAAAGTCTTCTTTAGTCATTACAGATAATTTTTTAACACTTTGTCTAACAATTCTACTTCTAAAAGGTTCGCCTCCTATTTCTAAAACATTTTTTTTTTCTTCTAAAATTTTTGCAACAAATTTATATCTAGACATTGATATGAATAGTTTTTTTGGATCATTGTTCCACATATAATTTGAATTCAGGCCAAGAGTAGTATTTCCAAATTTTTTTGTTTCACTAATTAAAATATCTAAAGGTTTTTTTTTCATTTCTTTATTTTAGATGGTTTGTATCTATTTTCACAAAAAATTACAGAAGAAGTTAGTGGTTTGGTTTGATGAATAGTTCCCAAGTTTATTCTTATTATTAAGTTTTTTTTTTTTGATAGGATATAACTTTTTAATTTTTTCTTTTTTTTACTAAAAATATTTACTTCCATTTTTCCTTTAAGGATTTGATATACCTCGTCTGTATCTTTATGAACATGAATTACTGATTTATTCTTTTTATTTAAAAGAACTGCCATATTATGCATCTTTGATTTTTGATTTTTATGTAAGCAAATCCTAACATTGCAGTTATTATTTACTCTCGAAAAAATGGATAATTTTTTTAAAATTTTTTCGTTAATATAGGGGGTTTTTTTTTTAAAAAATAAAGCTGGAGATTTTCCACTTATATCAAGATCAAATTCTAACTTTGAAAAATTATTTTTCATCGTAAAATTTTTTAATGCAAGAATTTATTTTTATAATATCTTTTTTCGTAATATTTTTATGAATTGGAAGAGATATTATTTCCCTTATAATTTTTGATCCCATTGGAAATTCTTTTTTTTTATTGTAGATATTTTGAAGACCTGGATGATCTGAAACTAAATATGGATGATGAACTTTTACTTCAATTTTATTTTTGTTTAAATATCTTATAAGTTTATCTCTTTTTAAAACCCTTAATGTGTAAGTGTAATAAATATGCTGAAAATTAGAATATATTTTTGGTTTTTTTATGAATTTAGATGATAATAATTTATCATAATTTTTTGCTAATTTAATTCTTTCATTAATCTCTGATTTTAAATTTATAAGTTTTCGGCTAAGTATTATTGAATGCAATGTATCTATCTTATGATTTAATTCTGGATAAATAACTTTTTGTCTTCCGACGGTTCCTGCGTATCTTAATATGTTAAGTGTTTTATTTATTTTAGAAGAATTTGTTGAAACAGTTCCAGCATCACCAATTCCTGAAAATACTTTTACTGGATTCATACTGAAACAAGATATATCTCCAAATGACCCAACTGGTTTTCCTTTAAATACTCCACCAAAAGACTGTGCACCATCCTCTATAAACCAAATTTTGTTGTCCTTACAAATCTTCTTAATTTTTTCTAGATTATCTACATATCCTGTAAAATTTACATATATGAGACATTTAGTTTTTTTTGTAATTCTTTTTGTTATCTGATTGATATCCATTGACTGATGCTTATTTATATCAACCCCTATTGGTATAGCACCTGCTTGAAACACTGACGTAAATGTTGAAACCCACGATAAACATGGCACCAAAACATGATCACCTTTTTTTATTCCAATAGCTTTTAAAGCTAAATAAATTGCATTTGTTCCAGAGCTAACCCCTGTGGTAAATTTTTTTTTTATTTTTTTAGAGATTTGATTTTCAAACTTTAATACATCTTTACCCAGTATAAACTGGCCTTTTGTTAAAAAATTTTTATACTCAGACAGATAAGCTTTTAGTTCAGAGCCTTCTTTAATTTTTAAGTCGTAAAATTTAATTGTTTTCATTCAAAATATATAAATAAATCAATTGCGGTTACATTATAATTTTTGTCAAGAAGATGCGGCACTAACATTACTCCAACATAACCTCCACCTCCAGTAGTAAAGATATTTTTCATCTATTTCAGTAAATATTTTAAAGATTTTATTAAAGAAATCTTGTTAATTGATTTTTTATTTCCTATTGTTTCAACCGATTGAGCTGCTGCAAGCGAGCCTGTTAACAAAGAAGAATCCTCATTAAATTTTACAAAAAGAGCTAAAGACATTAGTGACAACATTGAGTCTCCTGCACCTATTTTATCTACAATTTTATTAGCTAAGGCTGGACAATAAAAAAATCTTTTTGATAAATTATTGAACAAAATTGATCCTTGTGAACCTCTAGTAACAATTAAATTTCTAACTTTTTGTTTTTTAGACAACTGCTTCATTAATATTTCTATTTTTGAATTCTTGTCTCTGAGTTCGTATCTTAGCTCTCTCTCATTAATTATCAAACAATTTAATTTATTATAATTTTTTAAACTATGGTAACCAAGATTTGATGAATTTATTTGCGTATTTAGAGCTAAATAATTTGAACTTTTACATATTAAATTTGAAATTTTTTTACTTATAAAACCATGACCAAAGTCAGACACAATTACAAGATCAAATTTTCTAATTTTTTTTTGGATTTTTGAATAAAGTTCTTTTTCTTGCTGAGAATCCAATAAATCATCATTAGTATCATATACTCCAAACAATTTTGTATTATTTACTTGATCTACATATCTTCTTTTTAAAATAGTTGGAGAATTTTTTTTTTTAATAAAATCAAATTTTAAATTATTATTTAAATTTTTTTTAATTTTATTTAAAAATTTACCGTCTGAACCTATATATGAGATGAATTCAACATTTTTAACAAAATTAGAGATATTTTTAGAAATTACAAATGCACCCCCAATATAATCTTCAGATCTAAAATTTCTAAAAACTAAATGATTTTCTTTTCCTGATTTTCCCAATACATCTCCAAAACAATATTGGTCAATAATTGTTTCACCAATTACTAAAACTTTTAATTTTGATATTTTTTCAAATAATGTTTGTATTTCATTAAAACTATATCGCTTTTTAATCCTTCTCAAAATATTTTTAAGGGATTTGGTGTGTAATAAATCTGTTGAATTGATAAGTTTACTTGAGCTAAAGGTTTCATCATCTGTATAATGAATTTTTCCTCCAATCTTTTTAATCATTTTTTTTTCTAAATTTATTTGACCAGTAATGTCATTATTAGAATCTTTATAATCAGGCCCTTTACAGTAAATACTAGGTCTAATAGTATTTATTGACTGGATAGCATTTTTGGAGTCACTGATAAAAATATAATTTATCATGTTTAAACTACTTAAGAATTCAACTCTTTTTTTTTCGTTGAAAAAAGGTCTACCTGGACCTTTTTGCACATATTGGTCCGATGTAACTGAGACTATTAAAATATCTCCTTTGGATTTTGCTTCTTCAAAATGTTTAATGTGACCTAAATGCACAATATCAAATACACCATGACAAAGAACTATTTTTTTTTTTTGTTTTTTTAAATTTAATATTGTTTGTGTAAGATTTTTTTTATCTAAGAATTTTTTCATTTATATTCTATTTTGCAAAACCTTTTCTATACATTGGCACTAGTTCATGTGGAATCCCCCAATCTATAGCGCCAATTTTGTCATGAAGCTTTTCGATCTCCTCTTTATGTGTCCTTTTTACCATTTCATTCATTCTAATATTTGGAGGATTATAGTCATGCTGATAATGTTCACTCATTAAACCATTAACAATAGTTTCAATTGCATCTTCTCTTTTTAATTCTTTCAAGAAATTTCTTTCGGGGGTAAAAATGCTGAAATCATTATCTACTGCATTGCCCCTCATGATAGAAGCAATATTTTCTGATATTATAGGAGAATTGTGGAATCCATCACGTTTAGTACCTGTTGCAATTACTAAATTCTTTACTGATGACCTGCCTAATAATGGAAAAGTGTCTTGTGTAGTTGGTCTCCAGCCAACATTAATTTTAATTAAGGTAGCCGCATAAAAATTATTATTTATCTCATTTATGGCACTACTCATAAGTGTTTCAACACCTGAGATCCTTGGATATTTTTTTGGTTCAGGCGATATATAGTTTGTAGCACCAATCATTATATGGTCTTTACTCATACCTTCTCCTAAATAGTGAGGAATAGAATAGACACCACAACCTCCTCCTCTATTTGGAGTTCTCACACAATTAGAATGCGGGTTACCTTGTGTATCGAGTTGAATTGAAACACCAACTCCATAAAACATTTTTTGAATATTTATTTCTAAATTACTTTTTGAAATTAATTCTCCAGCACTAGCTCCATTGGCAATTAAATAATTATCTCCACTAATATTTTCTCCATTTAAAACTTTTGCTGAAACTATTTCATCATTTTTAAATTCCAAACTGTCAACACTAGAGTCTATATATGATACTTTTTCATGATTTTTTAAAATTTTATCTAGCTGTTCAATAATAAGATTTGGATTTAACCAACCTTCACCTGGTATAAATATAGATTTTATTGCTCTTTTTTTTTGAGATGGTAAATAATTTGGTATTTCTTTTGGATTCACGAATTCGTAGGGTTCTTTAAATTTGTTTAAAGCATAAATTATCGATTCAAAATTTGCATCATCAAATTCATCTGATGAGGTATTGTTTAAAATGTAAGTTCCCATTCCAAAGTAACCTGACTTAAAAATGTCAGCTTTGTGAGGTAAATTTTTTTGAGCTACATCTTTAGACCAATCAAAAAGATCCTCAATAAATTTAGGCCATGCTTTTGTAGCTTTTCTACTTATATCAAAGTACGCTGATCCAGCTTTTGTTTTTAGAGTCAATGGATTGAATTCTGCATATGAGTTCAACATTGCTCCAGCAGCGTTAGTTGCTGATCCGTCTCTTTGAGAAGGTCCAATAATAACTACTTCATCTTTTTCTAAACTTTGTTGCAAAATTTTAAATGCAATACTCAATGCAATAATTCCATTTCCTATAATAATATGTTTCATTTTTATATTAGTAAAAAGTTATGTTTATATTTTTTTTGTAGTTTCTTAACAAATAATTTTTTTTCAATTAATGGTACTATTGTGTTGAATTTAAAATTAAAATTTTTTGGTTTAAAAACTTTTAATTTTCTGAAAATTTTTTTATCATTATTTTCATCTAATACAAATAATATTTTCTTTTTGAATAATTCGTGAACAAAAGCTGCATTAACAGTTGTGCCTAATATATAGTACTTTTTGTCTAGGAACTTTTTAATTAACCTTAATTTAAATTTATTTATAAAATTAAGAGTATTTTCTAAAGTATTATCTGAAAACATTAAATTTTTTTTTACATTAAGATTATTTTTTGTAATCACAAATAATATTTCTCTTTTAAATACTCTTTTTTCAATCTTTATGATCTTAAATCCAGACAACTTACATAAGTTTTTCATTGAATTAACAGTTATGATACTTCTTTGGTCTCCCATTAGAAGATTCAAAGGATTTTTAACAATATCAGGAATCTGAATGAATAATTTACCTTTTTCATTTAATAAATAATTAATTTTTTTTAAAAGAAAATTTAATTTTTTAAAGTACATAATTGAATGAGAGAGTATTACGGCATCAAATTTTTGATATTTTAAATTATCAAGATTTTCAACAAAAAAGAAATTTTTCTTATTTGGAAAAATTTTTTTCAGTTTTTTATTTATCTCAAATCCAGTAAAGGAGGATTTGTTTAATTTTTTATTCAAGAATGACAATAATCTTCCATCAAAACATCCAACATCAAGTATATTGGAGTTATCTTTTAGATGCTTTGCTATAAATTCTGATTGGATTTCTGATCTATATAAGAGATTTGTATTGAAATATTTTTTTTGATTAGTCTGATTTGAATGTGAGTATTTTTTAGATTTAAACATATTTTCAATGTTTTCTTTTTTTTTAGAATGATAGACAGATATTGACTGGCATTTGCTACATTTCAAATATTTTGTTTTTGATGAAATTTTCTTAAAATCTAAATGTCTAAAAGACGGAAAATTAGTTTTAAAAATTTTATTTTGATTTATATTTTCACAAAGATTGCATTTTTTCATTATTATTTTAAATACTTAAACCATAATTTGGTAGCTTTATTTATTTTTGATGGCGTCCAAACAGGAGCTTTTCTCCAATATTCTAAGTTACTTAATAAAATCTCAATTCCTTTTTCAATTTTAATTTTTGGTTTCCAATCAAGTATTCTTTTTATTTTACTAATATTTGCAAAAGTTTGGTTTGGCTCTCCAGGTCTTTTTTTTATATAAATTTTTTTTCCTCCTAATAAATTCACAATTCTTTGAATGTTTACAGTTGCCCCACTCCCTACATTAAATATTTCGTTAGATACTTTTGACTTTTGTGCGGTCATAAAAGCATCAACTATATCTGAAACATATGTAAAATCTCTTGATTGTAGACCAGAACCAACAATCGTGAATGGTTTATTGGAAATTTTCTGAGCCAAAAATACACCAAACATTGCTCCATATGTTCCTGAGGTCCTTGATCTTGTTCCGTAAACATTAAAAAGTCTAAGAGAAATAAAAGGAATTTTATAAATTTTTGACCAATGTCGAATAAGATCCTCTCCAAGTTTTTTTGTTAATGCATAAGGGTACATTGGGTCAATTTTTTCATTTTCTTTAGTTGGAAAAGTTGAGGGCATTCCATAACAAGAAGATGATGCAGAATACAAAAATTTTACAATTTTTGCTCTTCTGCTAGCTTCTAAAACATTAAGAGTTCCAGTTACATTAGACTCAAAATATTTTGTTGGGTTCTGTATACTTGGAACTATATCCGCTAGAGCAGCAATGTGAAAAATATAACATCTGCCTTGGAATTCTTTCATCCATTTACCTTTTTTAGAAATATCACATTTTATAAATTTGATTTTTTTTTTAAAATCTCTTAAATTTTCAATTCTACCTGTGGAGAGGTTGTCTAATACAACAACTTTTTTATTTTTTTTGACAAGTTGCTCCACTATATGGCTGCCAATAAAACCAGCACCTCCTGTAATTATATATTTGGTCATTTGAAGTTAGCTAAATGATTTTCAATATCATTATACCATTTTTTTTTAAAGAATAAGGACTTATCGTCAACTATTATGTCATAAGAAGGCTTACCAAAAATAAGTTTGTGAAATCTTACTTTCCATTTTTTTAATTGTTTCATAGTCATATTAAATCCCTGCTTTTTAGATAAATTAACGTTTTCATTATTCCTACCCATAAATCTTGAAGTAAAAAAAATAATAAAATATCCATCATCAAATAAGCTATTAATTTTTTTTATGGCTTTAGTAATTGGTTTAGATTTATGGTAATCACTATTTAAAGTTTTACAGATTGTATTATCAATATCAAAGCAAATGGTTTGTTTATATTTTTTTTTCATCTAAATTAATTCTTCTAATTTATTTTTTAACTTTGAGTTATTTTTATCAAAAGGTACTAGATTAACGTTTGAACTATTTTGAATTCTCCACTCATTATACTTTGTTGTATACATATAATTCAGAATATTTTCAATTTTATTTAAATTAAATTTATTCAACCAAAATTTTCCATCTCTTGCGAAAAAATTTTTTGTTAAATATGAATGATGATAATATTTAGATGTAGCAAAATTAAAAACTGCAACTTTAGCTTTACGTGCTAGAGCTTCAAGAATTAGGGTAGAGTCCATACCGACACAAAACAATGACTCATCTACTCTATGATATGATTTTTCTATATTTCTTTTATATAAAATAAAATTTTTACTTTTTAATAATTTTGAGTAATAAATATATTCAATCTCATAATTTTCTTCACCAGGAAGAATGGCTAATTTTAAATTTTTGCTTGTACAAAATTTCAATAATATAGGTAACAATAATTTTTCAGTTATAAAAAAATTTTCAAACATTTTGACATTCACAAAACTATTTCTGAATTGAGAGATAAATAAAACTTCATTTTTTTTTTTGATTTTTTTAATATTGTAAGAATTATTTTTTAACGATCCTATGATTATGAACTTGCATTTAATTAATTTTTCAAGTTTTTTTTTTTCATAGTAAGAAATACAAAAAAAATAATCACAAATTAGATTTTTATATTTTGAATTTTTAATTTTTTCTATAAATTCATCTCCAAAGATTCCGTTTTGTATTACAATTACCTTTGTTTCAGGGTAAAATTTTTTTATTTGATAAATTAACAGTCTATTATAATTCATAGTAATCATTGTGTTAATTTTTGTCCTATTCAAAAAAAATTTCAAATATTCAACTTTCATGGAAGATTTATAAAAAAAGACCAAAGAATACAAAACTGCAAAAAAATTAAAATAATTATCCCTAAACTTTATTTCATATACTTTTTTAGTATGAGTATATTTTTTAATGTACTTAGAATTCATTTCATCAAAAATTATTAAAGAATCATTATCTGGAATACTAAAATATAATTTTGGAATTTTTTCAAAATACTTTTTTATTTTTGAATAAATAAATATAAACATGATTAAATTTTTATTGTATATATTAAATAAAATTATTTTTTTTCAGCAAATAATCTGCAATTTTAAATTCATATTGATTATCTATATCAATTGATTTTTCTGGAGACATAATAAATGCTTGGCATTTTAAATTAACTTTTTTTTCATTTTCTAGTAATTTTTTATTATAAATGTAGATGGCACCATTTAGTAAATAATTCTTTTTATTAGGTTTATTTTTTTTAAAAACATCAAAGTAATTAAAATTTCTTTTATTATCTAATTGAAAGTACCAAGAAGTTGGTTTTGCTTCACTAAAACTTGTTAAATAATCTGCTTTTTTTTTAAAGAAATATTTAATAGCTGAGTCAATGTCATTACAATCTCTTAATGGAGAGGTTGGTTGTAAAAGCATGATATGATCTATTTTATCATTACTTTTACTTAGTTTTTTGTAGGTATGTTTTACTACATCTATCATTTGAGCTTTGCTATTACTCAAATATCTAGGTCGTAAAAATGGAACTTTTGCACCCATACTTTCCGCATATGACTTTATTTTTTTACAATCTGTTGAAACAATTACTTCAGATATATACTTTGATTTTAATGCGGCATTAATAGAATGCCAAATAAGTTTCTTACCACCTATCTTTTTCATATTTTTATTGTGAATTCTTATAGAATTTTTTCTTGCGGCAATTAGTGCAATAATTTTTTTTTTCATTTATTAAAATTATAATAATACAAAGTTTTTTAAGAGCTTCAAGCCTGACAATCCACTTTTTTCTGGGTGAAACTGAAATCCATAAACATTTTTGTTTCCATGTATGGCAGTCAAATTTATTTCACCATAACTTGTTTCATATAATATATTTTTTTTTTCATATGGTTTACATACAAAAGAATGCACAAAATAAAAAAAGTCTTTGTCGGTTATATTTGCAAATAATTTATTTTTTTTATTCTCTGTTTTGTGTTTAGAGATTATATTACCCCAACCTATATGAGGAATTATAATTTTTTGTTTATTCAAGTTATATGTTTTTATATTTTTGACTTCACCCTTTATTATATCAATACCTTTGGCAATACCAAATTCTTCACTTTTTGACAATAAAAGTTGCGCACCAAGACAAATGCCCAATAATGGAACACCTTTTTCAGCTATAATTTTTATAGGCTCTATCAAGTTGAGATTTTTAATAGCTTTCATTGCATTTTCGAAAGCACCAACACCAGGTAAAACTACAGAAGAAGAATTAATTATTTCTCTATAATTATTGGTAATTATTACGTCTGCATCAATTTTTTCAAATGCTCTTTTTAAACTTAAAAGATTACCGACACCATAATCAATCACTGTAATTTTTTTTTTATTCATAATTATTTCTTACAGCTATATTATTTTTTTGAGCAAAGTCTTTAATGTTTTTAATAGAAAATTTATTGTAGTGAATTATATTTGCCATAGATACAGCGTTAACATTTAAATTCATCACAATTTCTAATAAATCCTTTGGCTTGCCCATACCACCACTTGCAATCAAAGGTATGTTAATTACTTTTTGAACATTTTTTAATAACTCAATATCAAATCCTTTACCCGTTCCCTCTTTATCTATTGAAGTTAATAAAACTTCTCCAGCTCCTAAACTTTCACTTTGCTTTACCCACTTAACTACATCTAATCCTGTTCTTTCTCTGCCATTTTCAATAAAGACCTCCCATTTATTGTCACTGGTATGTTTTGCTTCAATTGATATTACAATACTTTGAGAACCAAATTTTTTAACTAATTCATTTATGAGTTTAGGATTTTTTACTGCGGCTGTATTTACTGCAACTTTGTCAGCTCCACTTCGCAGTATATCTGTTGCAGTTTCTATTGATCTTATACCACCACCAACTGTTATAGGTATAAAAACATCTTTAGCTGCTTTTGAAACTAAATCTTTTAAACTATTCCTTCCATAAAGGCTTGCAACTGAGTCCATGTATAAAAGCTCATCAGCTCCTTCATGATAATATTTTTTTGCAAAGCTATTTGGATCACCTATCACCCTTAATCCTTCAAATTGAATACTTTTAATGAGATTGGGTCCTTTAATATCAAGCCTAGGAATTATTCTTATCCTTTTCATATATTGAATTAAACTATTTAACTAAATTTTATTTCTTACTGAAAATTAACTGAAAAGCTTCTGCAAATTTGAAACCTGATTGTGAACCTCTTAGTTGAGCTAAAGCTTTAATTGAGGTCTTGCTTCTAGGGAATGGATGCTTATTCATTTCTGTTTTATAAATTGATGAAATCTTTAGTTTTCTTTCCATAGATTTTGATATATTTACAAAATAATTAGGTTTAAAGACATTTTCTTCCACAAAATTAAAATTTGTTTCTGATAATGTTTCATACATAAAAATCTTATTTATTGATTGCTGCCTAAACCATTTCGATGCACTCATTGCAGATTCTGCTATAATTTGATGATCAGAATGGGTATCATTAATAAATGGGCAATAGATATAGTTTGGCTTTATTCTTGAAAACAAATTATTAAAATCTTCAACAATATCAGATAAATTCAATTGATCAATTTTTGATGGCTCATAATTAAATTTTGTACAACTTTTAAATTTAAAGATATCTAATACTTTATCATATTCATCACATTTTTTTTTTACATATCGTTTGCTCCACTGTTTATTTATTTTCAATTTAGAAGCCAGTACTATATGAATTTGATCACCTTCTGATTTATGTCTTAATAATGTTCCTGCACAACCTAACGTTTCATCATCCATGTGAGGTGCTATTACTAATATTCTTTTCATAAATTTAATAATTTGTATACTCTAAAATTCTGTTTAAATTGTAAACCCTATTCAACACATTATAATTACAATCGTTCTCAACATACTTCTTAAATTTATTTTTATCTACAAGTTCATAAACTGGTAGATTTTTACTTAGTATTTCTTCTAAATCATTAATTATTCCAAAATCATTTGGAATATTCCACAAATTTTTTTTTTGCTCTGATGATTTTTTATTTTTATAAAAATACTTTTTATAAATTGATTTATTGCTAAATAAATAATTTATAACCTTTTTACTAAACAATTGGTTTATTTTTTGGGCAACGCTAAAATATTGTTGTGGAATATTTGTATCTATCATTCTTGTAAATTTATAAAAATTCCTAAAGTTTACTTTAGTAAGTGGAAAACCTCTTGTTGAGTAAAATGATGCCAATTTTTTATCTATTTTGTTTAAAATATGTCTTTGAATTTTAAATTTTGACTTTAAATCATAAGATACTTGATACATGAATTGAGCAAAAGGAAAATCTCCATAAGGTGTGTAAAATGGCATTATACTGTTGGCTAAGCTCAAGTATCTGCAAAAATGAGTTCTGTAAAATGCGAAATAATCTATGTAGGATGACAAATCCTTATCTTTTTTTCTATTTACCCCATTTAAATTATCTTCATAAAATTGTTTTAAATGATCGTAATATTCTTTTTTGTTAATTAGATTATCGTGCATTATATCAACCTGCTCTACATATTCTGGTAAAAATGTATCTAAATTTAATTTATCATTTTTTTTAAAATAATCAAAATAAGAAGATCTTAGCAGCTCGGTACCACTCAAACCTGATATTATAATGTCTGCGTTACTATCTCTTACGTCTAAAAAATATCCTGTTCTCCTATTGTAGGTTTGTTTATGACTATGTAAAAAAGTTATATCGTCAATAAGCTTTTTTTTATTTAAATAATTCTTGTCACTAGATAAACTAAAATTTAATTGTTTGTGTTCGATTATTTTTTTTACTATTTCTATCTCACTAAACTTTCCTGAGTTAGATGCATCATTATATTCAGTTATTCCTTGCAAACCTACATTAAAATTAATATTTAGTTTTGATAATAAGGCTATGATAACTCTTGTATCAACTCCACCTGTTATATCTGAGTGAATTTTGCCCTTAATATTTTTTAAAAAAGACAAATTTTCAGTTAGTAAATTTTCTGCATTTTCTAAGACAAAATCAAAATTCTGAAAGTTACTTATTTTTATTTCATTTTTAATGTCAAAATATTTTTCTTTTTTAATTTGACTTTTAGAAAGTGTAAAAATTGTTCCAGCTTCAAAATATTTTATTTCATTAAAAATATTTTGATCACAACAAGCGAAAGCTGCATATTTGTAATTTTCAGATAAATATTGTGAAACACCAATATTATTAATAGAACATTTATTATTTTTGGCAATCGCGAGCATGCTATTGGAAATACTAATTTCATCCACTTTTTGATAAATATACAAAGGATAATAACCCAATCTATCAGTGCATATCATCAATTCATTGTTATAATATAAAATTAATACAAATTGACCTTTTGTACTTGAAGATTTGAGTAAATTTTTGACACTTAAACCAGATTTAAGATCATTATAAAATAATTCTATTGCTTTTTGATTATAAAAATTTTTGTAAACAAAAACTCCTAGGTTTGAAATAAAGTCATTATTCTTTTTGAATAAAGAAGACTTATCTGCAGAATAAAAAAAATTAAAAAAATAATCTTCAGTTTTTATTTCTTTATTGTGATTTAAATAATTTTTTAAAATTTCAAAATTATTTTTTTTATAAATATTATCAATATATATAGATTGCATGCTTAGTATGTTATTTTTTTATTAATCAAATTTGGTTTCAAAATCATTCTTGATAAAATCCTAACAATCTTTTTTGAAGAACTATTATTATATGGATTTTTGCTATTTTTAACTTTTTTAATATATTTTTTGTCAAATATGCTTTTTTTAACAGCATCAATAATTAATTTTTTGTTATGTGCTACAAATTTTATATTTCCTGCATTTTGTCTACCTTTTTGTCTCAAACCTACATTTACGACTGGTAAATTTAGTAATGGCGCCTCTAAAACTCCCATGCTTGAATTACCAATTAAAACACTAGTATTTTTAACTAGATTTATAAAAATATCTTCCTTCAGATACTCAAAATATTTAATTTTTTTGTTTGTAAACTTATACTTTTTAATTTCTTTCTTAAAAATAACTGAACCTGGATCAGAATTAGATTTTAAAATTATTGTAGGTAAATTTAGTTCATTAATTGCATCTAAAGAAACATTTATATGCTTTTTACTTTTTTCGACCCAGTTACTTACTGGGTGTTGTATAAATAATAATATAGGATCACTTTTTTTAATCTTCAGTCCTAGCAATTTTAATAACTTATTTTTTTTTATTTCTTTGTTTGATGAATATCGATCGACAGCAGTATGACCAACATTAAATACTCTCCATTTTTCTTCTCCTAATTTAATAACTCTCTCATAGTTTTTTTTTGTAAAACATAAGCTAATAGATGCGAGTTTTGTAACACTATGCCTTATAATCCCATCGACATTGAATGAAGTTTTATCTCCTGCTCCCAAATGTGCAACTGGAATGTTCATGTATGAGCCTATTAATGATGCATTAACCGCTTCTTCTCTGTCATATGGTGCGATTATTAAATCTGGATTATTTTTTTTTACAATTTTTACTAATTTTAATAATTGTAAAGATAAACTTTCAATTCTTGATGATTGTTTATCAGAAACTACAATGTTTTTTATTTTTGCTATTATCTTAAATTTATCTTTAATAATTTCTCTAATACTATAACCAAATTTTTTAGATAAATGTGATCCTGTTACTATTAAATGGGGCTCTAAGATTTTTGATTTTTTTATTTCATTCATCAATGGTTTTTGAATAAAATAATCTGCTCTTGATCCTGTTATAAATAAAACTTTTTTTTTCATTTACTCACTAATTCACCAAACTTTTTAAAACCTATATTAAATAAATAATCAATGATTGAAAGATCAGAAACAAAATTATTCATATTATTGATTTGAATATACTTAGCTTTAATTGGTTCTATATAATTGATTTTTATATTGTTAGAACAAAATAATTTTTCATCTAAATATGTTTTGGAACCTATTCCTGTTATATATATTTTAGTTTTTGTTTTTTTACAAATGTTAAAAATTAATTCTGATTTTCTACCTTTTACATCAAGTTCAACTGCTGAAAAAAATTTACATTTAATACTTAATTTTTTTGCTATTGATTTTGTTAATTCTTTATTTAAATCTTTTAGATAGACAAATTTTTTTTTGTATTGATTTAATATTAAATCATTGACCTCATCAAAATAATCAGTTTTTCCATAACAATTTTCAATTTTCTTTAAATGTGAACTAATCCAATCTTGTGAGTTATCAATTTTAATGTCTTTGATCAAAGTTTTTTGTGTTGCATGCTGTATAGGTACAGTTAAAAACTGAGATTTATGACTCATTGAAATTACATTTCTGTTTTGAAAACCTCTTCTTTGATATTGAACGTTATCTAAAAAAACAAATTTCTCACATAATGTCATTTTTATAAAAAGGTTTAACCATGGCAAATATTCTGGTTGATGAATAACAGTAGTAATCATCTATTTTCTGCTAATGTATTGACCTCTTTTATAACAATTTTAATTATTTTCTTAGCATCTCGCTCTGTTATTTGCATGTGCAATGGTAAATGAAAATGTTTTTGCATCAACTTCTCTGTCTCTAAATATTTACGCCTATCCTTTAAATATTTAAATTTATATACAGGTTGAAGATGAAGAGGGGGATCGTAAGCCCAATTAATGAAAATATTATGCTTTTTTAATTTTTCAAGAATTTTTAATCTACTAATTTTTGCATTATTAATTACAGTTATATGTTTCCAAATTGATAATCTTGAGTCTTTTAATACTGGTAAGCTTAAAAGATGACTACTTTTTTGAATTTCCTCATCATATATCCTACAAATTTTTAATCGATGTGAAATAATTTTTTTAATACTATTAAATTGACTTAAACCCAAAACAGCAGAAAATTCTGGCACTCTACAACTTCTCCAGCCAATGCCATATAGCTCACCCTTTTTAGACCAATCTCTTCCTCTCTCTCTTAGAGATAAGGCTAAATCATACATTTTTTTATTATTGGTGGTCAACATACCCCCTTCTGCAGTTGTGATTGTTTTTGTGGAAAAAAATGAAAAACATCCAGCTTCACCTATTGAGCCTGCATTTATATTTTTCATTTTTGAACCAGTTGCATGGGCACAATCTTCAATTATAATAATTTTATTTCTTTTGCAGAATTTTTTTATTTCCTTTACATCGTAAGGCATATATCCACCAAAATGAACTAGCATTACGGCTCTGGTTTTTTTTGTAACTCTTTTTTTTATTTCTTTTAAATCTAAGCAAAATGTATTTTTATTTACATTCGCAAATACTACTTTACCACCTTGGGAGGTAACAGCCATACCAGTAGCTATAAAGGTTTCACAAGGAACTATTACCTCATCTCCTTTTTTTAACTTTAAATAATTTACAGCAATCTCTAAAGCACTAGTACAAGTGTTTAAAAAAACTGCATACTTAACTCCAATAAATTTCGCAAATACTTTTTCAAATTTTTTAGTATATGGTCCTGTACTTAGTCTACCTTTTAAAACAAGCTTAGTTTTATTGATTATCCAATTAACATCATTTTTACTAAAAAAGGGACTAGCTACATTATAAATTTTTTTATTTTTTTTTGTAATCATTATGCATTTTTTTTAAGTTAATTTCTAAGGTTTCTGGTTTATAATTAATTTTTCTTTTTGCTTTTTTTATATTCATAAAAACATTCTTTGTTATATTTACATTTTTTTTTGTTGAAAAAATTGCTTTAGATTCTGTATTACATATAATCTTAATTTTTTTAAATATATCAATTGCTTTTGTAGATTTTCCACCCCCTATATTTAATATTTCAAATCTGCTTTTTTTAATTTTGTCCAGAGATAAGTATATTGATTTAACAGCATCATCTATATACAAATAGTCTCTCTTAAGCTTACCATTATTAAAAAGAAGAACTTTTTCTCCAGCCATTACTTGCCCCATACACATTTCAATAAATCCTGGTAAGTTTTGATTATGCCCAAAAATGCCATCAAATCTAAGGATAATAGTATTTATCTTAAATTTATTAGAATAATACTCCAAAATGTTTTCTGATAATTTTTTACTTAACCCATATGAATTTCTTGGATTAAGTTTACCACTCTCATTGATAGGCCCGTTTTCATTTTGATATACACTAAAACTTGAGCAAAAAATAAATCCTCTTGAACCAAAAATTCTACTGGCTTCTATTAAATTTTTAGTTCCATAGAAATTATTTTCTAAGTATTTATCAAAATTATGTTCTGATTTTAAAGGCTGAATAGCCGCTGTATGAATAACACAATCAAACTTATTATATTTTTTAAATATTTTTTCAATTTTTTTATAATCTTTTAGATCACATGTATAATGTTCATATTTATTTTTTTTTTCTATAGTTTTTTTATAATCTAATCCAATAACTTGATGACCTTTACTTAATAAATAAGATACAGTTTTTGCTCCTAAAAAACCACTTGCACCTGTAACTAAAACTTTCATCTACTAATGTATATTACCCCAGCTTAAAGGTTTACCTTCTTCTATTTTTTTTTTTATTTTTTTTCCAATAATTTTGAAAATAAATTTTGGTTCAATTCCTATTGCTGGTCTTTTGCAAATTAGATCCTCCTCTTTTAAAACTTTATTTTTATTAAGATCTCTGCTTGCAAAAATTGATCTTCTAGATTTTATTCTTCCAAATTTTTCCATTCCAAGTACAATTTTTTTTTCTTTTCCAATTGCTTTTTCAATTTTTCTTAAAGATTTAACCATTTTTTTAAATTCTAAAGGCTCCATTGAGGCTTTATGGTCAGGACCTGAGTCATTATAATTTAAGGTTATATGTTTTTCAATATATTGTGCACCAAGTGTTAATGCTGCTATTGCGGCCTCTGATCCTTTTGTGTGATCTGAAAAACCTATATTACATTTAAACTTTTTCTTTAAATAGCTTATTGATTTCAAATTTAAAGTCTCAACTTCAGCTGGGTATACACTAACGCAATGTAATATTGAATATTTTTTAAATTTATTTTTTTTAAAAAATAGGACTGTTTCTTTAATTTCTTTAAACGAAGATCTTCCAGTAGAAAAAATGACAGGTTTGTTTTTCTTCAAAACATGTTTTAAGAGTGAAAAATTATTAATATCTCCAGATGATATTTTGTAAAATGGAACATTCAGTTTAGCAAGATCATCAGCACTTTTATTATCAAAAGGTGTGGCTGTGAATATTATATTTTTTTTTATAGAATAATTACTTAATTTTTTCATTTGTTCAAAACTTAATTCGTATTTTTTCAACATCTTAAAATTTTTTTCTAATTTAAGTTTTTTAAAGATATTTTTTTTAGATACTAAATTTTGCGATATCAATGACTCTGTTTTATAATGTTGGAACTTTATTACGTCAGCCCCTGCTTTTGCTGCTTCGTTTATAAGTTTTTTTGCTATTTTTAAATCACCATTATGATTTACGCCAGCTTCAGCAATTATTATTAAATTTTTTTTTCTAAATTTTTTTTTCATATAAAATTTGATTTATTTCCAAATTGGATTTTTTAGTTTCCATTCACCATTATTATCTTTGTACCAAAGATGATCTGATCGCCAACTATCAATAATTTTATTGAATGTTTCGACATCTAATGAACAATAATCTAAAAATTCTTTGAAATATTTTGTTGGAAATTCTCCATCAAATTTTTTTACCAGCGCCTTGCCTTCTTCACGATCAATTTTTTTATCTCTTATCTCATGAGCTGTATCTGAGGTTGCTCTACCAATTCCAAATTTAATGAATGCAAGATAATAATGAAAACCATCACATTTATCATCTAAACTTGCGTATTTTGAGTATGTTCCTTCGGTTCTTTCGGGGTTAGGAGTAAAATTACAATTTTCCATTACATAATAAAAATTTTCCTGCGGATCCCAAGGTTTATAATAACCAAAAAAATGTATTTCTGTTTTATTATTCTTTACTGCTTTATAATCTGGACTCATAAATGGCTTCAGCTTAGCTTTATCAATTCCATATTTTTCCCAAACCTCAGGTGGCATATCCGAAAAATAATGTTTATTTCTATCAACAATATCTTGAGTTGGACTAAAAGCATTTTTCATGTCTCCTCCATACTCAACTTCCCCATTTTCACCATACATTATTAGATTGATCTTATATTTTACAGCAATATCTAAAGGGAAGTTATTTTGACCATATATAAATGGCTGAAATGGATCACCCATTTCTTTAAATGAAAGTTCTGTTAATTTTCTTGTTATTGTGGGATCTGGTGTACATATTATGTGACCAAAACCAGTTTGAATAAATGCTTCTAAATTTTTTTGACCAATTTCAGTTTTTTGCAATGGAGACCAGGTTACACACAATGGGTTCATTCCATACTTAAATTTAAGTTGATGAGCCACAAAACCTCCATCTTTTCCTCCACTACAAGGCACAACAACATCATACTCACCATTTTTTTTTCTATATTTATCACAAAGTTTTTCTAATTCAATATTTCTTATTTCCCAATTTATTTTGGTTTGTTTAAAATTTGCGTAATTACAGGCTGAGCATACTCCATTCTTATCAAATGTAATTCTTGGTCTTTGATTTGATATTGTGCAATTTTTACAAAAAAAAATATCTTTGGGTAAATTATACTTTTTGATTAAGTTTTTATTTTTAATTTCAAAATTCATTATATTCTATTTTTTAACTATCTGTAGTTTTTATGTAGTTTTGAGCCCATTTGAATAAAAGATCTTTTCTTAATCTTAATTTTTTGTTTTAATATACAGCCACTACCAATAAAAACTTCATCTTCAATTTTCACTTCTCCATTTAAAGTTGTTGATGTTGAAATATGACAATTATTTCCAATTTTAACTCCATGTTCCAAAAGAGCATTAGAATTTATAATACAATTTGAACCAATTTCTACGTTTGCATTTACTACAGCACCATGCATTATAATCGTGCCATTACCTATATTGGAGAATTTAGACACATATGCCATTGGAGAAACAATTTTAGGGGTCATTAAATTATTTTTAATTAAAAGATTATAAAAATATTTTCTTTTAATAGCAGACTTTAGCTGACCTATTGTAACTATTGCATTTAATTTTTTATTTTTAAGAGAAACAATATTTTCATCCTCCAATATTACTTTATAGCCACAAACTTTCTTTCCAAGTTCAGATTTGGTGCCAACTAATCCAATAATTTTATACTTATTTGTACTTTCAATTACATCGATACATGACTCGGCATGACCGCCTGCACCTATAAGGATAATTTTCTTTTTCATTAATTAATAACAGCTACTTGGTAAGTTTGTAAGTTTTGCGGGCATTTTCTCTGAAATTGATAAATCCATTTTAGGAAATTTTTTTAAATACTTTGTCTTATACAAAAGAGACCATGCAGGCCTTAAAAAAAGTTTTTTTTTGTTACAATAATACAGCAATTTTTTTGTAAATTTTTTTGAATAATCTTTAATAATCAGTGTTTGGAGCCAATAATTACTTTTAGAAAATTCATTTTCTTCAAATAAAAAAAAATCTTTATCGTTTTTAAAAATTTCAACTATTTTTTTTTTTTCGTTATGAATCACAAATTATAAATATTTGATTTAAAGTTAATTTTATCCATATTTTGATCAAACCAATTTATTGTAGAAGTTAATCCTTTTTTAAATCCATTTAGGCCGGAATACTTTGGTTTCCAATTAATTAGTTTTTGACATTTTAAATTACTTGAAATCAATCTATCTACCTCACTATTTTTAGGTCTCAACCTAAGTTTGTCCATTTTAATATTTAATTTTGAGTTAGTTATTTCACCAACTAAGTGTACAATTTTTTCAATTGAAATTTCATAACCTGTTCCGAGGTTAAAAGTTTCACCAATTATTTTTTTATTATTTAAGCACTTCATGTAAGCATCAATAGTGTCATCAATATAAGTAAAATCCCTTGTTGAGTGTATATTTCCTAATTTAATCTGTTTGCCTCTCAAAGCTTGAGATATTATTGTAGATATAACGGCTCTTGCTGATTGTCTTGGGCCAAATGTGTTAAATGGTCTTATGGTGGCTAAAGGTAAATTAAAAGATTTATAAAATGATAGGCCAATTTGATCAGCAGCAGTTTTACTTGCTGCATAAGGAGACTGGGCTGCTAATTGATGACTTTCGGTAATCGGTATTTTTTTTGCAGTGCCATAAACTTCACTTGTTGAAGTATTGATCACTTTTTTTACATTATTATTCAAGCATGCCTTAAAAATATTTGTAGTTCCCTCCACATTTGTTTTTAAATAGCTAAATGGAGAAACATAAGAATAAGGTATACCAATCAAGGCGGCTAAATGAATAACTACATCAATATTTTTAAATTGATTATTTATAAAGTCATAGTCTCTTATATCGCCTAAAATAAAATTAATATTTTTTTTGATTTTTGGGTTTGTATTGTCAAGCCAACCGTATTTGTTGTGATCATTATATAGGACTAAAGCTTTAACTTCATGTCCTTTTGAAACAAGTTTTTCAACAAGATGTGAGCCGATAAATCCTTCTGAGCCGGTAACAAATATTTTTAATTTAGCCATAGCTCCGCACCAAGCAAATTCTTACTTTTGCTAAAAAGTTTATAATTTTTCATTTTTTTAAGTAATTAACAAGATATTATACTTTTTCTTTTGGTATTAACTAGTATTTTGTAACGTCCTGCTAAAACACTTATTTTATTTCTTTGAACGTTTATTAACTCACTTACAAAGTTGATAAATGGTCCAGAATGAAATTTAATTTTCTTATTGAGAGTGCCCAAAAAATAGTCTTGAATTAAATATCCGTCTTTATCTTCATTTTTTTTACAATTATTCACAAAAAAATCTATATCTTTTTGAAAATATTGAAATCCTCTCAAAACAAAATCTACACCTCTTACAAAACTTAATTTATTTATGAATTCATTTTCGCTAATTTTTTCATGAAAAACGAACATATAATTTCCTAATATATATTGGTCTTTTTCATAAAATTTATTACCCTTAATTACTTGTATACTTATCTTGGGAGAGTATAGGTCTGGATCAGTAACTAAAATTTTTTTTAAACTTTCTTTGAAAATTTTAGCAATATATTTTTTCTTAAGTTTAACTACGAGCCACATTTACTTTTCAAGCTCCTTTTTCAATTCGTCGTATTCTTGCATTTTTTTCTTCATGAAATTTACAGTCAATTTTGTTTTTTCTGCTAAGCCTTCAAGTGTCAGAACATAGAAATAATTAACTTTTTTAGGATTTCTTTTAAAATTTTGTATTTTTATTAAGCCTTTATTTTGAAGTGCTTTTATACAGTAATTTAATTTACCCAAACTAAAGCCTAACTCTCCAGCTAATTCCCTTTGGGTTGCTTCAGGTTTCTTTAGAATTTTTCTTAAAACCTCAAAATGATCTTGATTGTATTTATCTTTCATCTGCTCAATTTTTGAACACCATATCGTTCAATTATTGAACAGTAAAGAAAATAAAAATATCAGTATTAATCTAAAAAGGGTATTTTTTTTGAGAATATCTATTATAAAAATTTTTTTCAGTGCATAAATCAAGCCAATTGAGCTATTAGTACTGGTCAGCTACACGCATTACTGCGCTTCCACATCCAGCCTATCAACG
>MDSY01069356.1_pt1 | contig 29608 bp, 48 predicted proteins | sample 811131 | NCBI WGS metagenome assembly MDSY01 (sample SAMN05326643, study PRJNA326480) | marine metagenome | isolation source: seawater | place: Atlantic Ocean: South West | collected 2010 | reverse complement strand
TTAATGCACCTCCTGGCCTGAACAACTCATCTATAGTTACATTTTGTGCGGTCGCGATACGTACATCGCTCCCTTCTTCTACCAATCTTCTTCGTAAAGCAGCTGAGCTCCAAGAGGTTTCGCGCGTTTTACCTTCCAGATCTGCTAGCCAGGGGTATTTACCTTCTTGTAACCATTTTGATATTATTGGTTCTCTGGCTGCTAATACTGCCTGAAGTTTAGCCAGAGGCATTTCCCGTATTTCTTTTACTGTAAGCCCCAGGGCTTCGCCTGTCTCAGTACCCTTAGCCATGAGTACTTGAGCTACTAAAGCGTCCTTCCAGGTGGCTTCGCCACGCGCTATTAACTTTTGTAAGCCCGGATGTGCTTGATGCACATCCATCGCTGACGTAGCAAGCTTAAGAATGTCTTGTTCAGCTTTGCCAGGCTTTACAACTGTGAGGTTGGGGCTAAGCAGGAACTGCGTTAGCTCTTTGTCTGCGGTATTATATAGAGCAATTTCATGAATACCAACACCACGGCCAAGGCCGAAGGTCTCAGCGTCCATGATTATTGCTTGTCTATATAGGTCTTTCCACCCCAAAATGCACCTCAGTCAATTAAGATTTCATCGTCATCATCTTCTTCAATAAGTTGAGGTGCTTCAACACCCTCGAGCTGAGATAGAGCCTCACGTAGTTTTGTAATCTCTGAGAGAATCTTACTCTCATTACCACCACCGCCAACTTTAGCCATCCAGTCTGCCTTAGATTTGCGAGTTTCCATTAACTTTTCAAGCCATTTTTCTCTACGCCTTTCTAATCTGTCGAGCATATCGACAGCTGGGTGGAGTTTTGCCTGTTCAGCTTTATCGCCAGATTCGCTAAATCCTAGCACATCCACCCTCATAAAGTCTCTTCCCTGACCAGCTTTATCACCTACTGCCATAATCATAAGAGTTCTATTCTTATAGAGGTCAATAAGGGCTAATTCATTAACTACTGACATTTCTACAGGATTACCTGGATCTACATTAAGGTGGGAGACATACTCTACTAACTTCTGCTGCATGTAGAACTTCTCTAGGATACACTCTCTACCCATAGGGTAATTGGCGTCGGGTCCATATTGAAGTTTATTATTGGAGTCCCTCTCTGGAATTGGACAGCGATCTATAAATGGGCACTTATTTGGGCCTAAACACATTATTGGGGCTACTGCATGTAGCCCTGTCTGTATTCTATTTATAGAGTTGACTATTTTCTTTTGTTTCTCTGGGGCTAAATTGTCAAAATACTGCATGTATTCTGGTTCTACCTCAGTAATATTGGCAATAGCCTGCTCTTGAGAAGCAACTAAGTCTAATCCTACTACTTTAATTTCGTTTTTCTTATCGTCGCTATCGCTCATCTAATGTTCTCTTAGTATATTGGGATATATGTATTACGTTGGTATCATCTGGGCAGGGAAGCGGGGGATTGGGGTCGGGATCTTCAATAATTGCTTTAACATCACCAACAACCTCTGCTCTGCAACCGACAAGGATAATTTCGGCGGCGGCAGCTTTAGCGTCTGAACCAACTGTAAAAGTGCAGGAAGCGACCTCTGCGAGGAATTCGCCTGTCTCTGCATGTACTAAATAGGTACCAAACGAGGTTCCGTCAGAGACTATCTTTATCTTGCTGTCTATCATCGTTGTTTTGTATTTCCTCTAGGGTGGTAATAAGTACTTCTGGGACAAGATCTGCATTATCTTTGAGAAAATCTAGAAAACCCGGCTCGAGTTCTTGCGCAAGCATCATGGTTTTCTTAGCATAGGGACAATCTCTACCATGGTCGGAAGAATCTGCGATAATACTGTATCTATAGTGATGGGTAGCAGCGACTTTTTTTACAAAGTCGACATAAGCTCTAAGTAGTTTGGAATATTTGTAAAAATCCTCATCTCTCATTTTAACTCCTAAAACAGAATATACCACAGTATTTAGTAACACTAAAGTCGGCATATATAAAGTGAAAATATATAATTTTATATTTCAGGCAAAAAGTTGTTTGTGGCCCGAAAAAAAGCCCAAAAAGTAATCGCAAATTAGGAAAATAAAAATATAATCTCTAGTTTGACCTGGTTATTATATTACTTTTTAGCGAAGTAGTAGTTTCGAGCCCACCCCGGTTCGACAGTGCTACTCCCTTTTTTTAATGGCCATCATGGTGGTGGCTGTACCTAATGATAACAATACGGGAGTATTATCATGTTTGCTACTGACAACAACCTTGTTCTTCTTCCTACTCTTACTGAGAGCTGTGAAGACAGCGTCTGGGAAAAGCTCTATATCGTTCTTATGAAGATGGCAGCTAACTCAGACACGAAGTCTTCAGTGAAGTCAAGTTACATCCGATACGAGCTTGACGGCTTGAAAATCGAGTTGTGGCGCAGCTTCATCACAGTCCAGGTAAAGGGAGGGCCTCAACAGCAGCTGAGTAACCCTGAACCGATGCGAAATCGGTTCGAGGAGTACATCAAGCAGCTGAATGCGGAAGCTGTCGAGAATGCTCTCGATGACTTCCTGGCTTCTCTGTAGGGCAGGGTGAAAGAGATGCTCACTGTATAGTGGGCATCTTTTTCTTTTTTAATGGCAATTCTGCCATATAACACCAATGTCCAAGGAGGACATAATGTCTGATAGAGACAACAACACGAAAGCTAAAACCCGTAACCCTAACTTCATCATGTCACTGCTTCTAATACTGAAGTGGATGCTGTTCGACTGGACAAGGACAATCAACATGATCAACATCTATGCAGAGGCATTGGTTGATCTACTGAAGTGGATCTTCCTGAAGAAGAGTAACCATGACTGGCAAGGAAAGGTCATCCCTGGTGAACATAAGAGGCGTTGGAATCGAGGCAAGGGAATCAGAGATGTATGGATACTTGTAGGAGTGCTCTTAGTTCTAGCATCTGGAGTGCCGCTTGCAGATAAGTACGATGATCCGACGTTGTTTACAGGCCCTGGTATCATTGCTGCATATGGACTGTACAAGGGAGTACTGTACTGTGGAGCAAAGCTTAGCTCATAAGGTACGATATAGAAGCAACTCAGGAGAGGAGAGCCCTAATGCAGGGCTCTTCTCTTTTTTTAATGGTAACTAACATAGGAGGTGTTACCATGTATAAGGACATGAAGATCATAATGGCTATGTGTGTGCTTGCACTTGCAGTTCTAAGTGTAAAGGTACATAACGATGGATTGCCACAAGACGGTCTGTTTGACTGCAAGAAAGCAGAAGCTTGGGCTGCTGACTGGAACGGCGACAAAGCAGACGACATTGAGAAGATAGAGCTCAGTGAGTACTGCAATGCTCTGTTGCAGAATCATCAAGACATGGAAGAGTAGTAGAGATAAAGGGAGGGGCTTCGGCCCCTCTCTTTTTAATGGGCAATTAAGCCAATGACAAAACCGGGAGGATGTCATGATTATGTGGTATGCTAAGGCATCTGCAGTACCGTTCCTTGTGTACGGCATTGTAGTTCCTGTGCTGTTCTGCTTAGTTAAGTATGTATCATACTTGTAAACAAAAGTGGGGGTTTCGACCCCCACTTTTTTTAATGGTCAATAACACATAATAGGAGGTGTAATATGACCGTTAAAGCAATGACAATAATCATTCTTGGTGCACTACTGGGTACAACAGCTCAAGCTGATGACTCAGTTCCACGCTTTGAGACACTGTACGTGGCAGATTTGCAGGCTGCGTTGGTAGTGCATGCGGTGTGTAAAACCAAGTATGTAGAGAAGTGTGATGCAGAAGGAGATGTACACAAACACACAGGTCCATTCTGCGTCAATGAAACTGAAGAGCTGATCAGAGCAGCAAAGAAAGTCAATGAATATCTGCGAACTCTTACACCAAAGGAACTTGCAGAAGAGCGTGCCAAGAAGATTGGTATGGATGACTTACTAACCTATGCTCTTGGTGGTCATCCTGCTCATTATCCTTTGAGCGAAGAAATCATCAAAGAGATGGGCCTGTGAGGGCTAGTTCTCTGAGGAGTGAGATCCTTAGGGTACGACAGTAAAAGAGTGGGGCTTCGGCCCCCTCTTTTTTTAATGGCTCTATTAATGGTTCTTATTAGAGCAAGTCAGATCCTACCATGTGGTGGTGGGGACGAGGGCGGCTAGTAATCTGCAGGTTACGTTATATGAGGTTGAACCTCTCATATGACGTGATGATTACTAGTGTAGGGGGTAGTGTGCCTGCCATGTTCCCCCTGGCTATCTCAGGCTTATGTCTGAGTCTTGTCAACTCCTGTTGTCGAGATGCTACCTCGTGCATGTAGAATGCGCAAAGTTAACTCTTTAAGGGTTAACCTCTTGCTAAGGTAGATGTTCCAGTACTGATAATTAGTGTAAAAACTGGTGAGGGTATGTCACTCCCAAGAGCATAAAGTGATCCCTTAGGGGATTGCAGTGGCATTTGACAATAACTGCAGTAATACGGGCCCTGCTTTCGCACAATAAGTAGGGAGATACAAGTAGATACTGTTCCGAGTGCAACAACACAAAAAAGGAGTATGTGATGTTCTACATTCACATTGAAGACGTAGGTAAGTTCTGGTCTGACCTGAACGCCAACCTGCAACCGACTAGCTCTCTGATCGATGTTTTCATCGTGATGATGGCTATCTCCGTAGTAGCTACAATCTGTATTCAGATTGGGCTCATAGTGGTAGAAGCAAAGCAACGCAAGTTGTGGGAATCTATCGCAAACAACACAAAAAGCAACGTCCAGGAGGACACAATGGTTGATAATAACCAAAACATGGCAAACGATAAGTCCAACCACGATAGCAAACGCGAACAATTCGAGAATTGGATTGCTAACAACAAGCAAACCAAGATCGATGAAGCTCAAAAGCGTCGGGATGCACAGTTTAAAGCTGCTGTAGAAGCAGGTAAGGCTGAGCAGAAGCGCATTGATGAAGAGTTTGATCGTCTCCGAGAAATGGAGAAGGAAAACCGTGCAGCAGTGAAGCGCATGATCGACAATGCAGACGAGCTGCGTGATGAAGCTGTTGCTAAGGCGAACAAACCAGGTCTCATTGAGAGATTCGGCACATTCGTCTTCGACAGCATCGATCGAGTCAAATCGGCTGTTCGCAAGAAGGCGCTTGAAGTCTTGGGTGTTGAATCCGAGATTTCAGAGCTCAAGGAGAGAATTGCTCAACTTGAACTGGCTCTTGATCCAACTAAGGTTCCTGAACCTCAGGCTGCTACTCAAGCAGATGAAGAAGAGGAAATCGAAGTGGTGAAAGAGCCACGGATTGTTCTGCCTCCAAGACCAGATCTGTTCTTCATCCCAGAAGAACCGATTATCTCAGTTCAAGAAGATATGACTCTTGAGTTGAGAGCTGTGGTAGAAGAGCTGGTTGATGAAGCTGATGCTTTGCGGAAGCAAGAACCCGTGAATGCTCTTGAGATGCTTCGCAATCACTGGATTGCAGAGAAGTATGAGTCGATTCCCAAGAAGCGACCCTTCAATGAGACCAGAAAAGCTTACTTGCGATTGATTTCGTAAGTGGCTGACAGCTGAGATAGGGCCTCTCACCTTCGGGTGGGGGGCCCTTCTCTTTTTTAATGGTCATCATTTGGTGGCTGTAACAACACAAGGAGAAAACATGTCAAGAGTTATTCAACACATCTGCAGGAATCCTTCCTGTAGCGGTACAAGAGCAAAATGGTGTGGACCAGCACTGTTCTGCACAAGCTGCGATGCGTGGCAAAGGGATAAGGTCAGTCTTGCAAAGAAGAGTGACCCTGTACCTCAGGTCAAGAGGTCGCTCATTTGGACTGACATCAAAAACCCTGGAAAGGTTACGACTGTTAGGTTCGAGTGCGGTGTTTGTGCAGAGGTGAACGTGACTCCCAACTTCAAGAAGATTGAAGAGGGTGAGCGCGTGAAGTACCAGGTGGAATGCTACGAATGTTCAACTAAGAGCTATGTCAGCCCTTGAAGGAGGATTCGATGAACAGATGGATCAGATTCTGGTCAATATCAGATAAGTGCGGTTATGTGTACGGCACTCCAGACGTGATTGAAGAATCAGCTGAAGAGCTGGGTTTTGATGAGCTGGATGGTTGGGACGATGCTAGTCCCGGAGAGATTTCTAAGCTGAAAGGCTTGGAAGATCAGGTAGTTGTCTCTGAACATGATTTGTAATCAAGAACACCTACAGTCAAGAGGAGGGACCTTGCGGGGTCCCTCCTCTCTTTTTAATGGCAATAACAAAGGAGTATGCCATGTCAACAGAAGAACAGAGAGTAAATAGACCAGAAGATCTCACGAAAGAGCAGCTGGTTTCAATGGCTGAAGAGCACATTAAACACTACAACATGCTTGCAGGTTGTGGTAATCCAAATGTTCGAATATCAGAGTGTAATGCTTTGGTCCGAATATGGAAGGGTGTCTTGCTTGCAGCTCAAGATGGACTGCTGTACCAAGATATGAAGAAGTGGCCCAACATGCAGCACGAAGTTTGGTGTGCTTGGGCTGAACAACACGCATAGTTTGGCTTCAGGGGTAGGGACTTAGGTCCCTGCCCCACCTCTCTTTTTTAATGGCGAAAGCAATACTGCCTAGCCAAACAACAACACAGGAGGATACCATGAGCGGTATCTATATCAACACAATCGTGTCAGGTCTCGGTTACATTCAAACAAGCAAGAAGGATGGTGAACAACCGTGCACCGTCAGAAAGTTTAAGAATGGAGGATCAATTGCGCAAATGCGTATCAGCAGTGGCGGCTGGTACTTCACTGTGAAGTTTGATCCCGTCCTAATCGGGAATGACACTATGGCTCTTGTTGGTGGAGAGCGAATCTTCTTTGAAGGTTTTCTCAAGACAGACAAGTACACGAAGAAGGGTGAAACGAAGCCCTCGTACTTCAACTATGTGCAAGTTACTCAACTTGTATATGGTGAGGAAGTTTCCTCAGAGGTGGACAGGTTGAAGAAGAAAGCTCTTCAAGAAAAGATTGCTGAACTGAAAGAGATGGAAAAACGACTTTCGGCTAAGTAATCCGAAGAGACCAAAGGTAGCCCTCAGTATGGAAACATGCTGGGGGCTACCCCTCTTTTCTTTTTCTTTTTCGGCGTATCGCAACGACGCGCTACTGGTACGACCTATGGTGGTAAGTCGACCAGGTTTATCCATACCACTAACACAGGAGGTAACCATGGACAACAACACCATGGATACTCGGCATCCAATCACGGATGCCATTGGAAGACTCAGGCAGTGGTCACTGTCTGTTGCTACTGCAGCGGCAGCTTATGTTGTCGTGCCTTGCTTTATGCTTTATCGCACTAAGCAGGGTAAATACAGGGTGAGGCCACATTCCGACATCAAGGAACGTGGTCTCTTCGAGCAGGTACATCCGGATCTTCATCCGGCACCTGTAGTTGGACTCAGGAATTGCCTTGCGCCTAATAAGCGTGGGTCTCGTCCTGATATCCCTGAGTGTGTCTTGGACGCATTCGTTCAGGCTGGTGCTGTTGCCTTTCGAGGCAAGCATCTGGTCTGGACTGGGGGATATGGAGACAATCCGTCTCCGTTCAATGTGATCGCGCAAACCTTCACTAGCTTCAAAGCTGGTGTTGGCTACGTTCCATCACTGTTCTCTGCATATCATGCAGGTATGGTGTGGAGTGGGGTTCCCTATGCCGTGGACTATGTTCGCGGTGCTGATGGGGAGCCTGCGGGATCAGATGGTGGTGGTGTGTACATCTGTGACGAGAACAGTCCCGTCTGGCAAGCCCTTCGTGGTAAGTCAGGTCAGGTTCGTATCTACGATCCTGAGAAGGGGATATTCGCAAAGGGGATGCTTTCTCCTGCGGATAAGTCGTGCTTGCCTCCAGGCGTCAATGCATGGATCGTTATTGATCCATCGATGTTCAAGGCAGGTGCACCTGTTACCGTTCCAGAAGAGTCTGGACTATTGAGTCGAGGGATGAAGGAGTTCTATCCTACAAGGAAAGACTTCTTCGTTGATGCGTGTGATCTGGGTATCAGGGACCTATATGGTACCTGTGCACTCGGAGTAATGCGTGTCAAGAAGGCTGGTCGTACCAGTCTGACCCCAGGCGCATTGGTTCGTCTCAATCCGGAAGCAGGACCTCTTGCTAAAGAGTTGCTAGAGAAGAATTTCTCCAAGTGGCTCAATGGTGGAGGTATTGCCAATACTGTTGGCAACCTGATCGAGCAGGAACGTCAAAACGGACTAGCTGAACTGCGGAATGTCTCTGCTATCTATGCGATGGCAAATAAGATGTTCGAAGAAAAGGGACTTGACCTTCGGGTTGATCCCTTGGCAGTGAAGCTGGTTCGTGACCAGGTTCTGGACAATGTGGGACGTAAGTTCTACAGGTTCGCAACCGGGTGCGGCGTCAAGGGTTCTAACCTTGTGGGTAGGATTGACAATTCCGTTCCTTACGGAGTTGTGATTCTCCCTCCTGGCCCGTGGCGACATGGCGAAGAAGTAGTGGTGTGGCGTCAGCCCATCGTTACTTCAACTGGTGTGGGAAACCTCACAGCTTGGGTACTGTCTGATCCTAACTGTCCTAGTGACATTAAGGAGAGGTACGGTTACCTTGATGGCTGTGATGAGTTCATCGCCAATGAACTGGTCATTACTGTTCAGTTCGTAGGTGATAATGATGGAGACGACTTCGGCGTCTCTGGAGATCCACTCCTGGTGAAGATGTTCAAAGAGCATGCTCGTTACATCTTCGAGCCTGGTGAGCTGTTCATGATTGAAGGGTTACAAGAGCGTGGTATACGCTCCAAGACCAAGATTCATGACAGTAAAGTTGGATTGGGTCAGGACAAACGTGGTCCTATTGGTATCCAAACCAACATCAGCCTTGCAGGTTGGGCTCTTTCGCGTGAGCGTGTCATCCGTTCGATGATGCGTGCAATGCAAACCAGTGTCGATCAACAGAAGAAGGATTTACCAAATCCCGATTATACTGTCGATGCTGATAGAAAGACCTGGCACAAGGTTGAGATCCCAGGACATCCAGGACAGTTCGCCTGGAAACCAAGTGATGCTACACTTGCTGAGGATATGGAAGATGGAGGGGGTTACCCTGATATCGGAAAGCTCCTCAAGTGGGTGAAAGGTGAACTTGGCTCTACGCTGAAAGATGCACTGCCGTGGAACAAGCGAGGCAAAAAGCTGTCTCCCCAAGATCTCAAGCGTGAACCTATCACGCCAGAGGTCAGTTTGGTGGATATAGTTTACAACCACTTCCTCACCTTGGTGAAGGAATCGGGAGTAGACTTGTCTGACACTGGGGATATGCTGGAGGGAAGTGATTTGCTAGAAATCCTTGAATGGAAAACTGGCAAGAACTTCAGCATTTCAACAGCTGACCCAGCAAGTTCTTGGTATCGAGCACTGATCGCTACTTCTGGTCTACAGAAGTATGAGAGCAGTAAAAAGCAGATTCTGGAGATGTACAAATCTCCAGCGTCTTCAGATGCTCGTGACAGGAACTACCAGCTTGCCGCTGCAAAGGAGCAGCTCATCTCTTCGTTGAGTGAGTTGACTGTGGAGGAGCGGCTTACGATCTGGATCACTGAGTGTAAAGTGGGAAACCACGAACGGGCTTATCGTACCGTTCTGCTCGGTGACAATGAGATCACTAAGCTGTTGGGTCTTGAAGACCTTGGCGGTTGCACCTTTATGGATGACAACTCTGCTGAGTTCCTCAAGAGAGTTGCTGAGGCAATGGAGGCTCCTCACGAGGAGCTTCTGCTGCATCGCTTCGGTGATGCAGGTGCTGCAGTACTTTCCGGCTATGAGTACATACGAGAAGGAGATCAGATCAGTCGGCGTCACGATGCTGAAACGTTGAACTCTCGGCATACAGAGCTTTGCGGAGCTCCGTTGCTAGAGTGTGATACGTGTAAGAAGCGTGCTCGCAAACTGCTGATCAACCGGTATCGTTGGACTCCTCCTGGGTCTATGGGTGACTTTGTCATCTCCAAGACCTCGGAGATCAACGGCATCCTCGGAACTAGTGAGATGCAGGAAAAGATTCGTCGGATCCTTGCTCCTCACTATGAAGAGAAGAAGTGGTAACCACTGCCTGATGTTGAGGAGGCCCCGTTTCGGCGGGGCCTCCTCTCCTTTCTTTTTTATTGGTGAAGCTGGTACGACTCCGCGGTGGCGGACAAAACTAGCAAACTACGACCAAAAACTTTTCAGAGGGGGAGTATTCATAGGTCCTTTTAATTTGAACGAACACAACTCACTCTAATACCTACCTACAAAACTACTACTACATACAAAAGGGTGCTGGCGCACCCACTATTTGGTGGAGGTGATTATGAGTAGCTTTTCTAAGAAAGTTGAAAGCTTCTTGATAAAACTCACACTCTTCTGCACTATCGCTGTGGTATCTACAGGGGGATGTATTGCGTGCACAGCTCAGCTAATCTGGGATGCAGGTACTCCGCTACCATTGCCTTGCGGTAGTCAAAATGTTCATGGGGAACATGGAAGATGTGATTGAAAGCAGTAGGGGCGCTGACGCGCCCCCTTTTTTCTGGCTGGTAACTGTATCAGTCACTCTCCTGTGTTGTTGCAAGGGGAGGGTCTCATCGTGGGGCCCTCTCCACAACGACAAACTTTTACCTGGACTTCAGCACATGGCTACTAAAAAGATGGAAGCAGCACCTACTCCTTTGCCGGATTGGGTACTCGCCGTAGTTGGGCTGGGTGTAGTAGCATGGCTGCTCTATACTCTCCCTATCCTTGACATTCTCTCAGTCTTCTTCACTTTCTTTGTGATCCCAGTACTTTTCATTTCTTGTCTGTGTATTGGTTCCTTGGGAACGTTCAAAGCCATTTCTAGTGGATGGAATGGTGGACTGGACCAGATTCGCAATAGAGTTGCACAAAAGATGGCTGTTGCGAGCTAAACCTACAAATCTAAGTGGGGCCCTGACGGGCCCCCTTTTTTCTGGCTGGATAGCCATACTTGTAAAACCTTCCGTTCTGGAGAACTTGTAATGAGTCTTGATGACATCAAAGCAGCGATTGCTGCCACAACCGATGACCAGGTGAAAGCATTTGGTCTTACCTCTGAGCGTTTCAAAGAAGCGTTCAATCCTCAAACTCGTCGTGATGGCAGTGTGCAGATTAACATTGCCAACCTGAAGAGCGACGACATGAATGACACTCTGAAGACTCAGCTTCTGTTGGGACTTCACACTGTGTTGACTGCTGCTGAGATTGAATGCAGTATTTCTCACGCTTCTCGCCGTACTCTTATGGTGAAGAATGATGCTGGGAACATTGAAGAACAAACTCACTGGGTCGCTTGGCCTTGTGTGTGGGTGAACTCCAACTCTACTGCAGCTGCTGAGTCTAAGAAGACTCAAGCTGAAGTTGCTGAACTCCGTGATCAGGTGACTAACCTTACCTCGAACATGGCAGAAATGCTGAACCTTATGAAGGCTCAAGCTGAAGGCACTAAGACTTCCTCCAAGAAGTCTGGAACTCCTGTGCCTTAAACTGAATGAACTAGTCCTCTTGTAGATGAAAATCTATGAGAGGACTTATTTTCCCTTCCACTATAGGAATACCTATGACAATACTTGCTCTAACCATGTGGGTGATACTATGGGGTGCCGCAACACTAGTAAACAGTTGGGCAAACTATAGTTAGAAGAACGACTCTCCCCCCGACAGGGGGAAGTCTCTCAAGAATGAGAGATGGCAGAGAGTTGAAGGAAGTCGAAGACTGGGAATAAATCTTTACCCCCGACAGGGGGTACCTTTTTTAGAAAACTGAAGGTTTTGTACAAAAAAAGTTCTATCTAAGGAAAAAGATAGAAAAAACCCTTCAATAAAAGTCTCCACCGGAGTAATAAACAGTCTTTTCGGTCAAAAACCGGAAATACGTGAACATAAAATCCGCTTGCGCGGATTATTTTTGGAGGTAGGCATTAGTAGGTAGGTCTAACTGACCTCTTTTGAGTAAGTGACCACTAATAAAGCTTGCCATTACGTAAACAGGGGTTGCTTTACACCTCTCCACATTAAGCCAAGGATAGTCACACTTGGCAGAAGTAAAGTAACGTGATCTATTCAATGGAATGATTGAAAGTGTCGTGGGGCTGAGAGTCAGGATAACTGACGACACAGTCTGGCTCTCAGTCCCTTTTCCTTTTGCAAAAAATAACTTGATACGTGTCGAAAGTCATGGTAAAGTCCCTCACTGTAAGCTTCTACCCCAGAAGGCTGTACAATAGGACGAAACAGTTGGTGTTGACTCACCTAAGCCATCGAGACTGTGTTATATCAAGGAAAATATAGGAAAACAGCGTTCTAAGGATAGATCATCAGAGGAGGTTCATAGTTTGACCAGCACCTTTAAGTTCACCTCCTTTTCTCCCAAAAACTTGCTAAACTGGCGGGTATAGCCAACCTTAACGGCTATAAACGTTCGATATCATTAGTGTTTCGAACACTTGAAGCACCTGTTGTCTCTTGACTAGAGCTGACAGGTGCTTCTTTTTTACTTAACCCCATAAAAAATCAAAATGCATCCCCCAGGAGCTGAAACTGTGCCAACAGAAGCAGAAACAAAACCAAAACTAACTACTGAAGCTCTAATAAGATTGCATAACGCAATCCATCACGGAGCTAATAGTCAAGTTGAATTGAATGGAAACATATATCCTATCCATACTAGTACAATGAGTGATTGTAAGTACATCTGGGTACATGGTTATAAGTTTCTTGAACAGAACCCCAACAAGCATTCTTTCTATGCACATAAGGCTAAAGCAGGTAGTAAGATTACCTGGATTGTTTATCCTAATAGGGAAAGAAGGTGGGGGTTGATAGAAAACGGCGCGGTACTTCGCTTTTAATATAGAAGTGGACATAGCTGGTGGGGTACCTGCCCCCCTCAGCTTCACTTGGAGATAATAAAATGCGAGACGATATGAAGAAGGTCCTAGTGACCAGACCAAGACATGGTTCTACTATGAAGAACCAGCAGGTCTCTAACCTGCGTCGGGAAAAGATTACCCAAGACTATGACGGACCAAAGCGAACCAGTATGAGACCCAATGCGGCTCGTTATACTGATCGTAAACAACTCAATGAGAACCTGAACCCCTTGCTCAGGTATCTTGAGAAGAACTGTGGTAGACCTTGGGATAGAATCTATAGTGAGATAAGGAATAAGAATCCTTTAGGTAATGCAGTAACAGAACATATCTACGAACATCTGTTTTTCTTTGTTGAACTAAACCCTGTTATGAAAGGTAAGATACCTTATGAAAAGAATGGTAACTACCGTATCTATAAGGGTGGTTGGCCGGGGTTCTATGTTAATAAGGCTGGCATACTTATGCAGCCTAAGCAAAATCCCCCGAAATACAAGGCCCCAAAGAATCCGAGAATCAAAAAAATCGACGACGATTCTTACCTAGTTCAGCGACAAACAGATAAAGTATGGTTTATGATTCGTTACTCCGAACCGGTAAAGACCACCGTCACGTATAGTGGCGGTGAGACATACACGTTTCATAAGAAGCCTAACCAAGTAAAAATCAAGGGACTAGAGTTACCTCGTGTTCCTGGTAAATACGCAAATTTTTCGAAAACCCTTTCGAGAAGAGAGAAGAAAACCTACAACCTTTAGATAGGAGGAAGCCGTGAGAAATATTCTTATGGTGATGAGAGAAATGCCGGCAGTAATCTCTGCAATCCTTAAAGGAATGTTCAGAGATGTACTCAAGCACTGGTGGAGATACATCTTTACATTCTTAGCTTCACTCTGCATTATTAGCACAACAACTCCAGTTGGACTTCCACTGATTCTTGAGATCCCTTGGGGGATCGTAATCATGATTATCAGTGTGAATGCAATACTTGGACCTGTTTGGAGAGCCGAATACGTAGAAAATATGTATGAGGAACTCACACAAGTTGTTGACGGCGAGATAATACCAGCAGTATTAGGTCAAGAAACTTGAACAAGTAGACTATCCATCTATGAGGGGCCTCACGGCCCCTCACTTTTTTGCCAGCACACTCACAACTCAAACAAGGATATGTCATGGCTTCGATTCTTAGAAAGAAAAAGAAAAAGAAAAAGAATGTAGTGTACACAGCTGCATTCCTTGATCTCTCTGGAGAAGAGGGTGAGAAGATCAAAGATCTAATCTCTACTCTTTTCAACAAAAAACTCGAGAAACAATACTTTCACCACTTGACCTTTAAGTTCAAGCCTACTCAGAAAGATATTGATATCACTCCTTTCGGAAAGAAAGTGATGCTTTATGTCACTGCACTTGCTGAAGATGATCGTGCTCAAGCTCTAAAGGTAAACTATGCCACTGAGCCTGATGCTGACAATGCCACAGTACTGCCTCTAGCTGAGAGTCATATTTGTGACAACGAGATCCCACACATTACCGTTGCTACCGATGGCACCACCCCGCCTAAATACAGTAATGAACTTCTTCAGTTAAAGACCCTCCCTCTTTCTGAAGCTATTTCAATACCCGCTACTGTAGGTTGGTGGAACGGTAAGGAAGCTGTTTATACAGCTCCGTGATTGGTGAAAATCAATCAAAAGTAGTATACTCTGACTACTATAACAAGAGTGCGCCCTGAACCTTTAAGGATTGAAGACAGTGGCAGTAGAAATCCTAGTTCCGTGTGATTCGGAACACCTTTTTTTGGAGAAACTATGTGTGATAAATGCAAAGGATGTGGGATAACTATTTCTGCCATGTATTGGTATTGCATTAAATGCCATCCCAATAGAAAGAAAAGATTCTACTTCAAATCCCCCAACAACGAGAAACAAAAATAATATGTTTTCCCCCAGATACATACCAAAAACTCTACCAGTTCCCAACTGGATTGAAAAAGATCCCCATCCACCTCAAGTTCTTAAAAGTGCTGCCGGGTGGTACATAGGTACATTAACCTCAGACGGAATGCCTTATGCTAGGTGGACTGATTACATAGCTACCGAAGAGCTTGCAAAAGAACTTCTTAGAAATGGTGATTGGAAAAAGTTTGCACGGATGAATCCATAAACTTCCATAGTCCTCCTTCAGAGCCCTAACGGGCTCTTATTTTTTTGGAGGTATACTATGCGTGCTTACTATGTTATCAACAACTCTGGTAACTTTTCCAAATCCGAAACCATTCACCTTCCACTCGGATTGAATCTTGCTGAAATGATCATTTATGTTCAAGGATACATGTTTCAATCTGGTTGGTCTTCCAAAACACCTCATACTATCTACATCAACAAAGGCAATGGCTATAAGTTTGTCTCAGGTTGTGAAGATAGCTGGGTAAAAGATTATGATTCCATCATGACTGATGTTGATAATATCTTTTCTCGATAATACTCAATAAGGGGGTCTGGCGACCCCCTTATTTTTCGGAGTGTCTATAGCACTCCAGGAGTAAGAGATAACAAAAACCCAACAGGAAACGCACCTCGAAGAGCAGGTGGCTAGCCAAGTCCTGATGGAACACCAAGCGATGACGGGAACGTATATACCTATGAGCTTAAACTGAGAAGTTGCCGTGACTCTGAAGCACTTCGTAACTCACTCCTTTTATTTTACTATGGGAATGGACTAGGGTTGGTCAACCTAGCTATGTTTTGAACTAGTCATTCAACGATACCAAGCGACTTGAGGTATTGAAAAAAGCATAGAGTTAACTTTAGTTGAAATTACACTATCAAACTGTGCAGGTTCGATTCCTGTCATTCCTACCATTTTTGATTTCGGATAGTCTGAGATCAATTAATCCCCGTGGATTAGACCTAGCCCCACTTGAGTGTCACGACTTGAGTGGGGCATTTATTTTGGGATGGACTCGGCTGAGAGTCAAAGCTTCAGGAAGAAGTGGTTAGCTTCTTGCTCTTCATTACCAAAAGAGTGTGAAAATGCGGTTTTAGTGAAGGTTAGAATCCTTTGCCATCCCCCTTCTTTGCTGTGCTCTTTACTACCTAGAGGTTCAAATCCTCTATCAGGGATTTATTCCCTAATTGATTCAAGCTATGGATAGAGGTAGTAGAAATGCATAGCATTCTTTACAAGCTGCCCTGACGGGCAGCTTATTTATTGGAGGTAGTAATGAAAGTGATGATTACTGGTCATAGGCCCACTAAACTTGGTGGGTATGGTGACAATCCAACAAAACAATCTGTCTGCGAGTGGATGAAATCTACTCTTCTTAAATGTAAAAACAAATGGCCCGATGTAGAGATTATTTCTGGTATGGCACTTGGTGTCGATCAATGGTGGGCTGAGCAAGCGTATAATCTTGATATACCTGTTCATGCGTACCTGCCATTTAAAAACCAGGATATACGCTGGCCCGAATCTTCTAGAGAGCATTGGAAGTCTTTACTTTCCAAAGCCAAAACTATTACTATAGTATCTGAAGGCAACTATTCACCTGCTAAAATGCAAATACGTAATGAAGCAATGGTTGATAAAGCCGATTATTGCTTAGCCGTCTGGGACGGAGAAGCTACTGGAGGTACTTGGAACTGTATCCGTTATATAAGAAATGTAGAGAAACCTCTCTGTATACTTAATCCTAAAAACAATACAGTTGTTAGAGAAAATTATTAAAACGTACTCCCCTTGCGGGGAGTATATTTTTTTGGAGCTTTGCTCCAATGCCTAAAACTCCTGCTAAGAGGCTAGACATGTCAGATACTAGATTTAAAGTTCCTACTTCTAAAAGCCCTGCTATCGAGAAAGTTCTTGAAGCAATTAGTCAAGGTTTGGCTAATACTAGAAGTCAGGCTTTTGAACACAAAACCTGTGTTCTTTGTGGAAAAGATGCTGGCACCTTTACTGATGCCAGATCTCAAAGTGAATATCTTATTAGTGGTATGTGTCAGTCTTGCCAGGATAGGATTTTTGATAAATGAAATTTTTCAAACAAAAAAACAAGTTTATGACAGTATACGTTATGATATGTCTATTTTTTGCATACATAAGTGTACTGGCTAAAAGTGTTATTGTAGAAATAAGAAGAGAATATGCTTACTGAACAAGAAGTTGCCCAACTTACCAGCAAAAGAAGGATTCCTTGGCTTAAGCTTATAAAAGCTGGTATCGATATTAAACAATTACGACTAGATGCTCAGAAAAAAGGGGACTATATGTTAGCCGAGAAAGCTAACACAGCACTCTTTAACTACAGGCATATTCTCTCCCCCAAATAGGCTCCTTACGGAGCCTATTTTTTTAGCTGGGTCAATAGCTCAGCTGGTAGAGCATCGGACTTTTAATCCGCAGGCCCTGGGTTCAAATCCCAGTTGACCCACCATTTACTAATATTGCAGGTAGAAAGGCCTTTTTACCTGTATAGAACCATGTTCGTGTACAAGAGCATATATCCTGGGTTCGGGAGAGATTGATAAATTGGTCATTATCGATCCGAAACACACAAAGAGGGACCACCGCTATGTGAAGCTGGACGCAGTGAAACTACATAGCTCTACCCTTAGAGGCTCCTTGCGGGGCCTCTATTTTTTGCAGGTAGGATACTAACAGCAATTCCTTATTCATACCAAAAATCGTGAAGGTAGCTTAATGGCAAAGCGCCCAGTATAGTTCTGGGAGATATAGGTTCAAGTCCTATCAAAATGTATCCAGGGTCCTGCTACCCTTAAGGGAGCTAACAGCAACCCATTACTTTCCGACTATAAGTAAAATGTTCCCTGTTTGGGTGGGTACAGCAAAATACAAAAAAGAACAAGTCTCTGATATTTGACTCAAAACAATATCAAAACCACCCTGCCTTTCTGGAGTTACTGTGGAAAGCACACTAATAGAAGCACTATCTGGACCGCGCACAGACAAAGGTGCGCTTACACTCTCAACCTCAAATTCACCACTGATTGATTTCTTCTTTCTGCTTGGAGCCCTCAGGGGAGCTGAGCATATTCAGATTACTCAATCTTGGAAAGCAGCATTTGATGATAATCAACATGCTGCAATAAAACTTCTCTTTTATGCTCGTGATCGCAACGGTCAAGGTGAACGAGAACTCTTTAGAACTATCGTTCGTTTCCTTGCTAAAGGTAACGAGATTCAAAGAAGTGTAATCCAAAATAATCTCCAAAATATTCCTTACTATGGAAGATGGGATGATTTATTTTGTCTCCTAGACACTCCTCTTGAAAGAGAAGCACTGGAACTTTACTCTAATGCACTTAAAGCAGGTGACGCCCTCGCTGCTAAATGGGCACCTAGAGAAAAATCTTCTAAAAGAAATATTGCAATTAAACTCATGTCAATCATGTCTTTAACTCCAAAGCAATATAGAAAACTCCTTTCTAATACAACTAAAGTAGTCGAAACCCAAATGTGTCTTAACAAATGGGATGAAATTGACTACTCAACTGTTCCTAGTGTCGCCATGTCTAACTACCGTAAGACATTTGAAAGACACTCAAAAGAACGTTGGGATGAATATGTTGAAGCTTTAGCTTCCGGCAAAGCTAAAGTTAATACATCTGTCCTTTATCCGTATCAGATTATATCTCCTCTTTTAGAAGGACAATATGCTTACGAAACATTTATTGGAGAAGAAAGTAACCAACTTGATTTTCTAAACCAACAATGGAAGTCTCTGCCTGACTATATTGCAGGCAATAGAGAAAAAATCCTTCCAGTAGTTGATGTTTCTGGGTCTATGTTTAGAGGCAAAAGTAAAAGAGGCCCCCAACCCATTCATATTTCAATTAGCCTTGGCATGTATATTGCCGAGAGAAGTCAAGGTATCTTTAAAGATGCATTTATGACTTTCAGTAATGAACCAGAACTAGTTCATCTTCAATCCCAAACTCTTATTGAGAGGGTGATGGAAATGAAGCGTGCTAGTTGGGGTATGTCTACTGATTTAGTTGAGACATTTAGGGTTCTCTTAAACACAGCCATGACAAACCACATTTCACCTGACCAGATGCCTTCAGTGCTTCTAGTCATAAGTGATATGGAATTCGATCACGCAACTAAAGACCATTATGGTGAAGAGCTGACTAATTATCAAACAATTAAAAACTATTACCAATCCGCTGGATACGATCTTCCCAAGATCGTATTCTGGAATGTTAATGGTAAACCTGGTAATGTACCAGTCAGTACCAGGGACAACAACACACTGCTAGTAAGTGGATTTAGTCCTGTAATCATGAAGTATATTCTTGCTTCTGGTTCAGTTAAACCAATGGATCTAGTTAACTATGTTGTTGACAATGTTAGATATCAGCAAGTAGTTGTATGATATAAAATCTTCGGGAGAAGGGTGAGGTCCGGTGTGGGGGAGGGCTCAGAGATGAATCTCTGGGTCCTTCTCCTTTTTTTCCAAGAAGCCCTTACGGGCTTCTTATTTTTTGGCTGAAAAACAGCTTTAAACTTGTAACCTAGAAATTGGAGACATTGTGGATCTCACAACCCCAACAAACATTAGTTCTGGAGCCACTGGTTCCATTTCCGACAACCTCATCGCTAGCACTTTGATTGATACTGAAGCGTTTGCCTCTTACTTCAAAACTGTTTCTCAGAAAAATGAAAAGATTATTAGTGAGTTCACCAATGTCACTATCTACAATCCAATTTCTGAACGCATTTCTACTGAAGTTGATGTTAGTCAACCTGGCTTTGATGCTGCTGTAGCGGCAACTCTTGGTCTTGTTCCTACTCAATACCTTGCAAAGATTATGCAACTGCACAACGGACAATATACTCCCGAGCTTATTGCGGAGATGCAAAGTCATATTAACTCAATCAGAAAAACAGCTGATGAACAAGACTCTTACACTATGTGGTGGCTTGCTTACTCATCTCTTTGCTATGAAGGCAATGCAACTTCTGTAGATTTCTACGAACAATACCAAAGGGCAGTTGTTCTATTTCAAGACTACAAAGCTCGATACAGCGCAGCTCATACACAAGCTATTAAAATGCTTGAGTCTTTCACAATAACCGAAGATACTAATAATATCCCATTCGGAACTGTAGATGGCGCACTTCATGGAGCATACCTTGCTGGTCATGAAGTAGCTAGCCTTTATGCCAAAGAGTATGGAGTTTACTTCCTTGGAACATACATCCCAGGCAAATTTGATAACATTGTGAACAATCACAAGTTCTCAACTGAGCTTGATAGTTCTGGTCGCACTAAAAGTGGAGTTATTAACCCTACTTTTCTTAAGTTCGGCACTCAAGAAGAACTGAAAGCTGCAACAGGTCTCCTATAGACGCCTAACCAACAGAGAAGCCCGTAAGTTCGCCCTTGCGGGCTTCTTATGTTGGCGTGTCCAATCCCCAGGAGACAAAATGTCAATATTGATGTCTATAGGTCACAGACCACCCCATCTGATGACTTACCCAGACATAAGCAATATACTCTCTAGTTTTTATACTCTTCATATCGAAAGTATAGAACCTGAGAGTATTATTACCTCTTTAACACCAGGAGCAGACCTGATATTTGCAGCCACTGCAAAATCACTAAACATCCCATATGATGTTTATTTACCATATTCTTCTCAAGAGAAGAGTTGGTCTAAAGAACTAAGAACTCATTACAACAAACTATTAAAAAGTGCCCAGACAGTAAATTACACCTCCGTAGGAAAATTTACTCCTGCTAAAATAAAAGAAAATACTAACAATATGATAAGCATAGCTGATAAATACATGCTTGTCTGGGACGGAACTTCAGGTATAGTAAAAAACTACATCTCTTTAGTAATGAAATCAAAAAAACCTTTCGTACTCTATGACCCGAACAAAAATCAAACTCACGATTTCTTAAATTCTTAATACAAATTGCATCACAGCCCTGTGATTAGTTAAAATCTTTATAGATTTTCTCTAGTAATAGGTGCAGTGATGCTTTTTTTCATAGTAATCAACCTCATCGCTTGTAGCGAACCTCCCCCAAATTTAAAAGGGTACGACAAGAACGAATTTCACAACAACTGGTGGCAACTAGAAGTGGATAACGAGTTAATAAAAGACCAATTATCAAATAATTATGGTTACCCACCATGCTTTATTCTTGAAACAGAAAGAAAATTAGCATTTATAATCAGCAAAGACCATGAGTCTTATTGGACTTATAGTTATAAAAAAATTGATACCGATACTTACTTACTAGATAACAATCTTAAAATAAATGTATCCAGGATAGATACACAAGAAGTAGCCTGGTATCTCAAACTAAAACAAAATTTCTTTGAGTACGACGGATACGCTTATGAATGTAAACATATACCAAAAAACATACGAACATCTGACCTCGAATAATATGACATATTTCGAGCACATGTTGTTTGCTTTTTCTATATCGGTTACTTCTTTATTTGTAGCTGGAATATTGTTTGTACACGGTGTATTGCCTTTTGCTTTCACCGATTTAGGCTCTAAAACAATAGAAAAACTACACAATAAGGTTAAAAAATGAAACCAACAACAAATAGACGAAAGAAAAACTATATCTTCTCAGCTTTTAGCCGCCCACCCAAATTCCCAATGTCAATTGTAATAAAAAATCACACCAACAAAGACATACTTTATGTTACTTATGGTGGTGGACGAAAGAAAGGTGGCGGAACCTGGAGCGAAGATTTAGCAAACATTAATCCTCGTACCATGGTAATGATTAGCAATTATTTTAGTAAAAAAGTATTTGATAAATTCGAGTATGCTATTGAACAAACAAATAAACAAAGAAAAGGAAATTAAAATGAATCTAGATGATATCTATTCTAATACTACACTCGTTTTCTCATATTTCGATATCTCACCAGAAGAGTTAAATAAACTTTCTGCATTAGCAACTATGAATGGTGAAGAACTACTATCGAATAAAATTAAAAAAATAGTTGAGAATTTATCTTCGGTTATCCTCGTTGAGGAAGATTTTGAAGAAAAACAACTTCAACTCCCGTTTGACACCATTGTTAAACCTGAGGTAACTTCTTAATATAAATTGCAGCCAATTTATCATGAATGTGAAATAAATATGATAGAAAGAATAATTAGATTTTTAGTCAATTTTTTGCCACTAAGCAAAAAAAATTCTCTTGTTAAAGATATTTATAAAAACAAAACAAAAAGCTATAGTGAAATGGCATTGCTTATTGATGCAGAAAACTTTGCATATAAAGCAGCTTTTACAGTTTATGTTGAATCCGAAAGTAAACAGCAGGAATTAATAAACTTTTTTGGTTCTAAAATTTCAGACGACCCAAAAAGCGTATTCTACTTTATGGATGAATTTAGTAACGAGTTTATGATAGAAATTGCATCTAGACATTGCCAAATGATGCACAGAATGAAAATAGATTTTGCTTTACTCGAATACGCAGAGTACGTTCGCTTAATGAATCACGTTTCAATACTTAAAGAAAGTCTTGCAGAGCATATGAACGATGTGATAAATTCCAAGCTAGAATCTCTTAATAAAGAGATAACTAAAGTAGCTTGGGAAGAACATATTACTGACGAAGAGTTTCTCTCAAGTATGGAAGCGGATGATGATCTATGGAATTAGGAGTAAGGCATATGTGTGGCATTAGGTGGATGTTAAGGCCAGTTGCAAGATGTAAATCTGGCTGCTAACTCACGCGGGTGGCGCCCGCACTGGAAAAAAGATGGAACTAATTACTGTATTACTTATATACAGTCTTGCAGTTTACGGAATAGCTTGGATACTGACAAAGTCCAAGCTATTTTTATTTTATAGAGATATATCTCACTCTTTGTATGTAAGTCGACGAGACAAAGACTATATTAATCCAACAAAAATAAACAAAATATTCTTAGCTGTAAGTCAAGAATGGTCCTACCTATCTGAATGCATTGTATGTACATCTGTGTGGGTGGGGGCATTGCTTTCAATTACAGCATCTCAAAATAACGTATTGCAGTCTGCAATTGTTGTGTCGAATGGTCTAGACTTACTAACTTGGGTAGGTTATTCTTGCGCTACAACATGGTTAATTGCAGTCACTGTTGGTGATGCAGACTAGGAGGCTAAAATGGCTAAAAGAACGACCAAAACCGCTTGGGAACCCAAGAGGGTAAAGAAAAAGACCAGCATTGGTGCTTCTAGCAACACTAGGTCTGGAAATAAAGGTGGTGGACTTAACGGGTCTACCATTTCTAAAAACTATAAAAAAAGATACCGTGGTCAAGGTAAGTAATTTCATGAAATATTTAATATTACTTATGTTATGCGGAAACGCATATGCGAACGACGATAAAAAAGAACCTAGAGTTGTATATAAAGAAAAGACCGAAATTGATTTTGAAAGCGTAGAAGTTTCCGGAGAGCTTGTGAGACCTCAAGGAGCTCTTCTATTGGACCGCAAAAGAGCACAATTTAATTCTATGATTAAATTACGCACTGATTTTGACGACTTAATGGAAGATACGGTAGAAGAGATAAAATAAAGGTGTACTGTGGCAATTGATTTATTTATAATATGGTTTGCTTGCGCTAGCGTAGTTGCTTTCACAACAACCAGTAAGCAAGAAAATGTTAAAGAAAATCAAGAACAAATAAATAGATAAGAGGAGGTAAAAATGTCAGCAAGTAAATGTAAATGTTGCGAATGTTGTGCATGTAGCTGTGAAAGCTGCTGCTAATTTTAGGGGGTGAACCGGTTTCGACAGGGTAAGAAAGAAGATAGTGCAAGCAGGTAAGACACGACCTAAACAGTTCAAAACAATTTAGTTGCAAACAACAACTTACACTTCGAAGAAGCACGTTTAGCTGCTTAATCGGGAGGCTGGCTAGAGCCTTCTATCCAATCTAGCCAACACAACAGATAAGTTGTAAAAATCAAACCATTTATCGCAACAGGATGGTAAGCGATATCTTACAACCATCTAACTTTGTTAGTTTCTGATAGTAAACTAACTAAGCTTGTGAATGACTAAAATTGGAGCTTATTCTGGACTCGGGTTCGATTCCCGACACCTCCACCACCTTACAAAAGGAAAACCAATGCAAAAAAAACATAAACACCTAGACATGTATCGGTCAGACTTTTCTGACACCACCCCTAAAGCTGTTGAAAGACACGTAGAGGGCTGGAAAAAGAAAGGCTACAGAACTGTCACTGTAAGAGTAAATTGGCTTTATCAAGTAATTCAACATTACAAAGGCTTACAAAAGTCAAAAAATAAAGCACTCAGAAAAGCAGAAGATCTGCAAAAGAAACTAGACTCAAGAAGTAGAACAATACTTAGAAAAAATGTCTAAAGTAAATCCAGACAATTATAAGGATTTAACTCAAGATCATTTAGAAAAAGTAATATCTAGATGTATTCCTAATAATAATGGATGTATCATCTGGACTGGTGCCAAAACTTCCCATGGGTATGGGAATGTAAGCATCAAAGTGGACGGAAAAAGAAAATATCTAGTAACACATAGACTAGTTTATATTTATCACAACCCAGAGCTTGAAAACTCTCAAGATTTGGAAATCGACCATTTGTGTAGGAATAGACTCTGCTGCAACAAGGATCATCTTGAGGCAGTAACAACAAAAACAAATACTTTGCGTGGAATAAGCTTTTCTGCCATCAACAGTCAGAAGAAAAGATGTAAATGGGGTCATGAATTCAATGAAACCAATACATGGGTATCTCCTGATGGAAAAAGAAGAAGATGTAGGCAGTGCGACAGAGACAGAAGGCTGCAACGCAACACAACAGGTTAAATAATGATTAACTCTTTATTCCATAAAATTGTACGCTGGGGACTAGGTATTCACGGCATAGTACATATTCTTGAAACTTTTCTTAACATTTATGAAGAAGCTTATATGAGCGCCTGCTTTAGCTTATTTGCAGCATTTTTTATGATAGCTGGCGCAGCTATTGATTCAAATCATCATAAACAAGAAAAGGAAGAAAAACGTGAGTAATTTTTGTAACGAAAATATAGTAATATTAACCATCAGCTTGATGGGTGCAATAACATCAATTTTGATTATCTTGTCATATCTAAAATAGAACTTAACAATATAATATAAGGGTATTAAAATGAGTATTAAAGATAAATTAACTAGAGTAATTAAAACTATTAAAAACCTTTTTAAAAACAAAAAAGAGACATCTGTAGAAGATGAAGAAGAACTATATGCAGTTTATGGTGGTGAGTAATGCCAATATATGAATACGAGTGCCAAAAATGTGGCACTCGTATAGAAAAAATACAAAAAGTAGCAGATCCTCCTTTGGAGGACTGCAATGCACCCGAGTGTTCTACTAAAGGAACACTCAAGAAGTTAATATCTAAAACTTCTTTTCGCCTTAAAGGATCAGGCTGGGCAGCAGACGGATATGGGAACTGAAAAACCCAAACTAGCTCCGCTTGAGACTATTAGAACTAGACCGAACAGTACTTGTGATTGGGGCTCGTGTTCAAATCTTGCAACACAAGCACGCCTATGGGTAGAGCGTAATATTTGGCTCCCTGTCTGCGACCAATGTGCAAACAAATAACCCTTAACAATGGAGGAGCAATGATTTATATCATGCTTCTTGCAGGATGCTTCGCATCTAAAAAAATAGAATTTAATCCCACAAACAGTATGTGTCTTGATTCCACTGTCATAAATATGGAAGCTGCTGGATGCAAAGCTGTTGCCGTAGAAAAAACAATATACGGTGTAACTAAGCTATGGTGCCATGAGACTGCTAGCAATCCACAAGAATCTCCTTGGTTAACAAACGAGTTCTTTGCTATAGCGTTTGGTACAAAACTTCCTATGGATGTAGAACCAATATGCACAGACCCATTTCTAATTATGACTAGTGCAGAAAAAGACTAATGGACAACAAAACAAACAATAGTATTGCGCATGCTGCAGCAAAAGCATTTTTTTATGTTTCTGCTACAACAATAGCAATCATTTGGCTTTATACTGCTAAACTAGATCCAAACACAATAGAAATATGTAGAGAAGCATGTGCATCAGCCACTACTATGATGGAATCAGTTACATCTACCGAATGTATATGTGCAAATACTGACTCTAATAACAAATGGGTTTTACCCAGATAAACAATGCATCAATAAACAACCTAAAGTAAGACCTTTTCCAAAAGCAATCCACATCATAGCGTAATTTGAAAGCCCAAGCCGTTCTTTAACTCGTTCTGTAACTGACTTATGCTTATTCATTAAATTTATTAAGTTCATTTGTTATCCTTTAATCTCAAAATTCGGTCTTCTGCATACTTTTCTTTCATTGCAGCAAGACCGCTATCTATTTTTTCAATTGCTTTATCAAGCAAATGATCATGCTCCCTAAGTCTTTCTACTATCTGTTCTTGATGGTAACGTAAGACTTCTGCAGCTCTCTGCTCATCTTCTTTTATTTCTTTTCTTTGCTGCCAATTCATCCAAAGTAAAGAAGCAGTCCAAAGCCCTAACGGGCCGTACTGTGCCAAGTTTTCCAATATAGCTTCCATATAAACCTCCAACATATAAAAAACTTAAAACAAGGAATAGCAATAATGGTTATACTAAAGATATTGAGCTTTCAGTTCAAGTTGCATGAAACTATTTTTCAAACAAGGAATTATTATGCTAATACCCACTGTAATCGACAACCATCAAGGCTCTCAAAGAGCCTATGATATATACTCAAGACTTCTGAAGGACAGAATAGTTGTTCTGAGCTCAGAAGTAAACGACTCAGTCGCTAGTAGTATTATAGCGCAGCTACTTTACCTAGACAATCAAGACTCAGAAGAAGATATAAAATTCTATATAAACTCTCCAGGTGGAGCAGTTACTGCTGGTCTTGGAATCATGGATACCATGAACTTAGTAAAAGCAGATGTATCTACTATATGTATTGGTCAAGCAGCATCCATGGGAGCGCTCTTGCTTTCAGCTGGAACAAAAGGTAAGCGCTTTGCACTACCTAACCCCAGAATACTTATTCCCCAGCCGTTAGGCGGTGCTAGAGGGCAAGCATCTGACATTGAAATTGCTGCTAACGAAATACTAAGACTAAAAAAGAAACTAAATCTGATACTTGCTAAAAATACTGGTCAAAATTTAGAAACTATAACTAACGATACCGATAGAGATAATATTCTCGACCCAGAACAAGCTGTGGAATACGGTATTGTTGATTCAATTATCTACAACAAATAAAATGGATACAAAATGACAATCTATGCTGCCGATATAGTATTCGGCTTAGCTTGGGGCGATGAAGGTAAAGGTAAAATTACCTCACATTTAGCAAAATCTTATAATTATAACTTCGTATGTCGTTGGGCTGGCGGACCAAATGCAGGCCACACCGTATATATTGATGGAAACAAATACAAAACTCACCTGATACCTTCAGGCGTATTTCATGGAGTAACATCTGTAATCGGACCAGGCTGTGTTCTTAATCCAAGCAAATTCTGGCAAGAACTATCTTACTTAAAAGATGCAGGATTTGACACATCTCTAATTAAAGTTTCTCCCAACACACATATAATAACTCAAAAACATATTTCTTTAGATAAAAAGAACTTAAGCGAATCTTTAGGTACAACATCTAACGGCATTGCATACTCATATGCCGACAGAGCAGCTAGGGTGGGTATCCGAGCTAAAGATGTCTTACCAAAAGAAATGATATGGGATCAACAATTATATGGCGAAATCCTATGTGAAGGAGCTCAAGGTGTTTGGCTCGACTTAGACTGGGGCAACTATCCTTTTGTAACTTCTTCCGTAACTCTTCCTTATGGTGCTTGCAGCTTAGGGATACCTATGGAAAAAGTTAGAGATATTTGGGGCGTAGCAAAAATCTATGACACAAGAAGTGGCGAAGACCCCAAATTCCCAGACACTTTACTTTTAGATCAAGATTTGCACGAACTTGCCGAGCTTGGCAACGAGTATGGAGTAACTACGGGTAGAGCAAGAAAAGTTAATTGGCTTGATCTAAATTATTTAGTAAATGCTATCAAAATAAGCGGTGCTAACAAGATAGTAATAAATAAATGCGATATTATTTCACAACTGGGAGTATATAAATTGTACTGGAATGACAATTTGTTGAACTTTAACTCCCTAGATGAAATGAAAACTTTTATAATAGAAATCATTAGCAGAAACAGTATCTGCCAAGACAATATTTATTTTTCTGGTCACCCAGAAATTATAGAGGACGATGCCAATGTCACAAATGCTTGAAGATGCAGCAGCAATTGCTTCAGAAATTCACAAAGATCAAAAAAGAATTCATAATGGGGAACCATACATAAACCATTGCAAAAGAGTAGCTGGTATGCTTGCTAGAGACTTTCCAAGACTTGCAAGCGACGAAGTACTTGCAACAGCAATACTGCACGACAGTCTAGAAGACTGTCCTTCTCAAGCATATGATGAAGTTTACGCTCTAATAGATCGTGATTGTGGACCAATAGTTGCAGCTTTTGTTGAGATACTAACAAAGCCAAAAGACTTGCATAGACAATATAGCATGCTTAGATATTTCAACAGAATAGCTATTGCTCCCACAGCAGTTCAAACTATTAAATGCTTAGATAGAATTGATAACTTGTTATCAATTACAGAAACTGGCCGAACTATCGGCACAATGCAACTGTACTTGGAAGATAGTGAAAAATTAAAAGATATTTTCCAAGCAAACGGGCTTACAAAACAAGCGCAAATACTTAACGTTCATATAGTAGCAGCAAAATCTAGAATAGATACGTTGCGGTTACAAAATCACGGCTAGCGCCGTGCTTTCGCAGGCAGGATGCACTGCCAATGCGAGGAATATATGATCAAGCTTCTTGGAAAAGTTCCAGACAATATCACTGTTGCTTTGTCTGGCGGACCCGACTCTATGGCTGCATTAAGTTTTCTCAACAATGGAAAGAGAAGTATTAATGCTGTCTATTTTAACCATGGTACGACGCATGCGGACAAAGCTGAGAATTTTGTTAGATCTTACTGTAGAGATAACTTTATACCTCTAAAAGTAGGTAAAATTCAAAATTCTAAACCAGCAAACAAATCAAAAGAAGAGCACTGGAGAGATGAAAGATATACTTTCTTTACCACTCACACATCTAACAATCCAATCCCAATAATTATGGGACATCACCTTGATGATGCAGTAGAATGGTGGATATTTTCTTCTCTACATGGCGAAAGCAAGCTCATTCCTTATTATAATCAAGCCACAAATGTAATAAGACCTTTTCTGCTTACAAGTAAAAAAGAATTAATTGATTGGCTTGAAAGAAAAAATGTTCCATATGTGACAGACCCTTCTAATAAGTCCGACGACTATATGAGAAACTATATTAGAAACAATATAGTGCCACATGCATCTCATGTTAATCCTGGACTACAAAAAGTAATTTGCAAAAAATACAACCAACTACTAAGGAATAATTGTGGAGAACTACTGGGAAGCCCTAATAAAGGGGCTAACACCTCAAAGTAAACAAGAAGCAAGCTATTGGTGGAAACTTCCACTAGCAATAATA
>MDSY01132786.1_pt1 | contig 29612 bp, 30 predicted proteins | sample 811131 | NCBI WGS metagenome assembly MDSY01 (sample SAMN05326643, study PRJNA326480) | marine metagenome | isolation source: seawater | place: Atlantic Ocean: South West | collected 2010 | reverse complement strand
TTGTTAAACAAAGAAATTTGATAGCAAATAATTATTTAAAATTATTAAAAAATTTACCAATAATTTTACCCAAAAAAAATAAACATCTTTTATCCTCTTTTCACTTATTTATTATAAGACTTGATTTTCACAAAACTAAAAAAACTTACAATCAATTGTTTAATTATTTAAGAAAAAATAAAATGTGGGTTAATCTACATTATCTTCCTATATATTCTCACCCATTTCATAAAAAAAAATTAAAAAAAAATGAATTTATAAATACTGAAAATTATTCTAGGTCTGCTATTTCTATACCAATTTTTCCTGGACTAAAAATAAAAGAACAAATATTTGTAAAAAAAAAATTAGACATTTTTTTTAAAAATGAAAAAAATTAATATCATTCCAAAAATATTGTTTATTACAGGTCTACCTTCTTCAGGCAAAACTACTTTGGCACTTTCATTGAAAGATAAATTAAAAAAATTAGGTACTAAAAACATTAAATATATTGACGGAGACATTTTTAGAAAAAAATTTCGATTGAATAGATATGATAATAGATCAAGAAATGTAACAGGAGATAAAAAAATTAAATATGCAAATAGCTTCTTAAAATTAGGAAAATTTGTAATTATAACAGGAATAGCACACAATGCATTATGGAGGAAAAATACAAAAAAAAATAATAAAAACCTAATAGAAGTTTATTCAAAATGCCCATTAAAGATCTGTAGGTCTAGAGATTATAAAGAAAATTACACTAAAGCACAAAATAAAGTCATTAATAATTTCATTGGATTTAATAAAATGTATCAAGAAGGTAAATCGGTTGATATAACTCTAAATACGTATAAAAACACAGTTTCAACTAATACAAATAAAATAATTAAATATTTAAAGATAAATAAATATGTTCACAGTAAACAAATCAAAACTTTTAAGAAATCTTTTTAAAAAAAAATTAGTTAGAATTGTTGGAGCTCATGATGGACTTGGTGCTAAGTTAATTGGAGAATCAGGTTTTGATGGAGTCTGGGCATCTGGCCTTGAAATTTCTGCATCATATGGTCTACCAGATGCAAATATACTAACCATGTCAGAGTATCTAGAGAGAGCAATTGAAATGAATGAAGCAACATCTCTACCTGTAATTGCTGATTGTGACACTGGTTATGGAAATGTAAATAATGTTATTCACATGGTTGAAAAGTATGAAAAAGCAGGAATAGCAGCAATATGCATAGAGGACAAACTATTTCCAAAAATGAACAGTTTTATTGAGGGTAGACAAGATTTAGCAGACATAGAAGAGTTTTGTGGAAAAATAAGAGCAGTAAAGAATACACAAAAAAACCCTGACTTTATGATTATAGCTCGTGTAGAGGCCTTAATTGCTGGCTGGGGCATGAAAGAAGCATTAAAAAGAGCCAATGCTTATAGTGAGAGTGGTGCAGATGCAATTTTAATACATTCTAAAAAAAAAGATAATAAAGAAATATTAGAATTTTGTAAAAAATTTAAAAAAAAAATACCCTTAGTTGTTGTCCCAACAACATATCCAAAATTTAATGAAAAAGAAATGCCAAAACATGGGATAAAATTAGTTATTTATGCAAACCATGTTCTGAGAAGTACAATTAAAGCTGTTTCTGAGACATTAAAAATATTAAATGAAAAAGGAGAGCTATCCTCAATAGAAAAAAAAATAGTTCCACTGTCGAAAGTATTTGATTTACAGGGAATGGTAACACTAAAAGATAATGAGAAAAATTATTTAAAAACAAGCATGTCAAGTACACAGATGTTAATTCCTGCAGCAGGCTCTCCACCAAAAGAAATGACTAGTTTAAAAAAAATTGATCAATTTATTGCTAAAAATTATCCAGTTTCACTAATAAAGATCAAAGGTAAATCTATTTTAGAAATGAATATTGAAAGTTCTAAAATGAATAATATAGAAAAATTTAAACTGATAACAGGCTACAAGTCAGAGTCATTTACTGATTATAAGAATATTAAAAACTTCAAGATTATAAAAAATTTAAATTATAGTAATTCATCTCAAATTGATTCAATTATTATGGGACTAGATATTAATCTTAATTCAATAGTTGTTTTTTCTGATATAATTTTTGAAAAAGAAATTTTACAAAGATTAATGTCAAGTAATGATGATATATCATTGGCAATAGATACCATTAATCAAAATTCTAGTAATTTTTGTGATCTGGTGTTAACTCAAAAAAAACCAATAAGAGATGGTAGAGTATTAACTCAACATAGGACCAATATAATTAAAAAAATTCAAAAAGGTTTAGATCTTAAAAAAGGAAGTTATGAATTTGTTGGAATAAGTTATATTTCAAAAAAAGGCTCAAAAATCCTAATAAATGAGTATAAGAAATTAAAAAAGAAAAATAAAAATTTAGATTTTAATACTTTAATCAATCATTTGGTTAAAAAAAATATTAAAGTGAATGCTATAGAAGTTAATGGTGGTTGGATGGAGATCAGATCCAAAAAACAATTTGAGCAAGCTGAAAAGATATTTAATTAATTTTTAATGTGTGGTTTTTTTGGTATTTTCTCACCTGAAGGGCTTAAATTAGATAGAGGAAAGTTAGAAAGTTTAACAAATTTAATACATCACCGTGGCCCTGACGAAAATGGGTATTTTGTAAATAACAATATCAGTCTTGGTTTTAAAAGATTATCCATCATTGATATTAAAAATGGTAAACAGCCACTTATCAGCCAAAATAATAGATATGTATTAGTTTTTAATGGAGAAATTTATAATTATAAAAAGTTAAGAAAAAATTTAATCTCAAAAAATATTAATTTAAAAACTAATTCTGATACAGAGGTTCTACTGGAATCTATTTCAAATTTTGGTTTAGATTTTATTGATAAGATTAATGGCATGTTTGCTTTTGTTCTATATGATAAAGAGGAAAATTGCGTTTATCTCTTTAGAGACCGTCTTGGAATTAAGCCTATATTTTTCTATTCGGATGGAAATAAAATAATGTTTTCTTCAGAAATTAAGCCTTTGATTTCATCAAATTTTTTTCCAAATGAGATTAATTATAATGCATTAAGTTCATACATGTCATTTAGATTTAATTATGGAGTCGGTAATTTTTTTAAAAATATTCAAACAGTTGAACCGGGTGAATATATTAAAATGAACAATAATGGGATTAGCAATTATTGTTATTGGAAATACCCAGTGGAGGTTGAAAAGTTTAATTTAAGTGAAAAACAACTCACAGAAAAATGTGATGAATTACTATATGAAGTTACTTCTGAGCATTTAGTTTCTGATGTTCCAGTAGGCAGCTTGTTATCTGGTGGATTGGACTCTTCTTTATTAACAGTAATAATGAGCAGAATAAGCAATGATAAAATAAATACTTTTTCTGCCTCTTTTGATGATAAAAATTATGATGAAAATAGATTTGCCAAAACAGTTTCCAATCAAATAAAATCAAATCATTTTAACATAGTTCTTAATTCTGAGGACTATAAAAAAAATCTTAATAAAGTAATTTCTAAAACTGCAGCTCCTTTATCCATACCTCATGAAATTGCTTTAGATTCACTTTTTCAAAAAATAAGCAAACATACAAAAGTTGTAATTTCTGGTGAGGGAGCTGATGAAATGTTTGGTGGTTATGGAAGAGTTCAAAGTTCTGGATTTGACTATAAAAAAATAAAATTTATAAAAAAATTTGTCCCAGAATTTGGACAACAAAAGATGTTAAATTTTTTAGGATCAGACGCAGATTTTAATTGGAGTAAGTATAAAAATCAAAAAGATCATTTTTTTGATATATATAAATGGTTTGATCAAAATGAAAAATTCAGTTTTTTTACTCAAGATATTATAACAGAGCTAAAAAAAGATGAAAAGATAGAAAAATTTTGGTCAAATGAATTTGATAAATTAAAAGAAGTAGATGAATTAGATAAGATAATGTATTTATTTCAAAAGCATCACTTACAATGTCTTTTGCATAGGTTAGATCTTCACTCAATGGCTCACAGTGTTGAGGCAAGAGTTCCTTTTTGTGACCATAGAATAATTGAATTTATGAATAGAGTTCCTTATGATATGAAGTTTAGGTGGAAAAACTCATTTCAAAAGTTTTTAGGTTTATTTAACAATAGTTTTAAGAATTCAGAAAATAAGGATATATCGAAATATTTATTAAGAAAAATTGGCTTAAAATATTTGCCAAAAGAAATTGCAAATAAAAAAAAACTTGGTTTTCCTGTGCCTCTAGATAAATGGCTTGGAGGATCTTTTCTGAAGTATGCAAAGGAAATTCTGTTAGATCAAAGAACAATTAACAGAAGAATGTTTAATACAAGTCAGATTGAAAAACTTTTACAAAATAAAGAAAATATTAATTATGATTTTTGGGGCAAAAAGATATGGATGTTAATTAATGTTGAATTATGGACACGGAACTTTATAGATAAAGATTAAATGGTTAATGTAAAAAAATTTGTAAATCAAATTCTAAAAAATAAAATTAATTTTTTCACAGGTGTTCCTGATAGTGTTTTAAAGAGTTTAATTGACCACATCAGCTCTAACAAAGATAAAAAAATTACACATAGGATAACTACAAATGAAGGCAGTGCAATATCATTAGGTATTGGCTATAATCTTGCAACGAAAAAAGTTCCTTTAGTTTATTTTCAAAATTCAGGCATTGGACATGCTGCAAATCCTTTATATAGTTTAGCAGATAAAAGAATTTATTCGATACCAATGATTCTTTTAATAGGCAGGAGAGGTTATCCGAAACAAAAGGATGAGCCACAACACTATAGAATTGGTGATATTACAATAGCAATATTAAAAGTTTTAAATATCCAAAGTTTGTTGATGAACAAAAAAAATTATCAACAACAAATTAATAAAGCAACAAAGATAGCAATAAAACAATCAAAGCCAGTTGCATTAATAGTACCAATGAATTTCTTTGAAAAAGTTAATAAAATTAATAAAAAGATAAATGGTAAATTGAAAATTCGAAATGATTTTCTAAAAATAATTTTAAAAAATAAAAAGAAAAAAGATGCAGTTATTGCATCTTTAGGCAATGTGAGTAGAGAACTATTTGTATTGAATGAAAACCAGAATGATGATCATTCAGAAACATTTTATTCAATTGGTGCAATGGGTCAGGCAAATCAAATTGGACTAGAGATCTCGTTAAATAGAAAAAATAAAACAACATTTATTCTAGATGGTGATGGATCAATCCAAATGCACATGGGAAACTTAATAACAATTGGAAAAAATAGTAAAAATAAAATTTTCCATATTTTATTTAATAATGGAGTTCATGAATCAACTGGTTTTCATAAACTAGCCAATAGAGAAGTTGATTATCAAATGATATTTAAAGCATGTGGATATAAAAAAGTTTATAAAATAAAAAAATTGAATGAATTAGATAATATTCTTAAAAAAAGAGAAAAATGTTTAATAGCAATAATTATTGATATTAAACCTGGGACTATAAAAAATTTACCACGGCCATCAAAAAAGCCAAAATATTTAAAACATAATTTAAAATTTTAATGAAAGTAATTATATTAGCTGCTGGTCTAGGTTCAAGATTAGGAAAACTGACTAGAAATAACCATAAATCGTTAATTAAAATTAATAAAAAGTCGTTATTAAAAAGATTAATCGATCAATATGAGTCAATTGGCATAACTGATATCAATATTATTTGTGGATATCAAAAAAAAAAAATTATAAAAAAATTTTCTAATTATAAAACTTTTTATTTTCCTTATTATAAAAAATATAATAATTTGCACACATTGTATTATTTCAAGCAATTATTGAATGATGATTGCATTATATCATTTGCAGATATTATTTTAGAAGAAAAAATTTTGAGAAATTTATCTAAATCAAATAAAAAAATAACATTATCTGTTGATACATCTACAGTTCGTGAAGGAACTATGAAAATAGATATTTATAAAAATAAACTGCTTTATTTAGGAAATGAACCAAAAATAACATCAGGAAATTATATAGGAGTAATGAAAATCAAAAAAGATGTATGTAGAATTTTGATTAAATCAATGAAAAATATAATAAATAAATCTAACAATTATTATTTTACAGAGGCAATTAATCATATAATAAAAAAAAATATTCACTCTGTTAATTATCAAGATGTAAAAAAGAAATTTTGGACAGAAATTGATGATATTAAGGATTTATTAATAGCTAAAGAACAATTAAAAAAAGGCAAGATAAATTGACAAAAAATATTTCTAAAACGTATTACAAAAAACTTGTATTTTTAGAAAAAAAGTATGATGCAGTCAAATAATGAATTTTTTTTTATGACCTCTGGTTTAGAAAGTTCCCGGAAATTAAGCAAAAAAAATTATTTGATTTCTAAAAATTTAAATATTGTAGATTCCAAAAAAAGTATTTTTAAATTAATTCAAAAAAGTTCATTGATAATTTATCTTTATAACTCAACAGGCGTTTACGAGAATTTGTCGTTAAATATACCAACAATGTTTTGCTGGGCAGATTCAAAAAATAATAAAGATCAACAAAATAATGACTTTATAAAATTTTGTAAAAAAAATAGAATTTTTCATAATACGATTGATAGTTTAGTTAAAGAATTAAAACTTAGATATAACTCTATAGATAATTGGTGGAGAGATGATAAACTTCAAAAACAAAGAATTGAAATATGTGAAAAATATTCTATTTTACCAGATAATAATAGTCTATTAGAGCTTAGCAAGAAGATTAAAAATGCAAAATAAAAAAATAGTATTTTAGCAATAATTCCAGCCAGAGGTGGTAGTAAAAGAATAAAAAATAAAAATATAATAAATTTTTATGGGAAACCATTAATTGAACATAGTATTTCAACAGTTTTAGAAACAGGTTTGTTTGATAGAGTTTTTGTAAGCACAGACTCAAAAAAAATAATTAAGATTGTTAAGAAAAATAAAATAGAAACTCCATTCTTAAGAAGTAAAAAAAATTCATCTGATAATGCAACAATAAACGCTGTATTACTTGAGGTATTGAGCATATTCAAAAAAAAAGGTTTTTTTTTTAAATATTGTTGCTGCATTTATCCCACAGCAATATTTGTGAATAAAAAACAAATTATTAAAAGTTTTAATAAAATTAAAAAATATAATTTAGATTCTGTAATTCCTATATCAAAATATGAAAATAATATTTTAAGATCCTTTGAATTAAATAAGAAAGGGCTAATTCAATGGAAATATCCTAAATATAGAAATAAAATGTCACAAGATCTAAAAGAATTTTATTTTGATACAGGTCAATTTTTTTGGATCGATGTTGATAAATTTTTGAGCTCTAAAAAAATAATTACAAATAAATCTAGTTGTATTATTTTACCAAATATTTTATCTCAAGATATAAATACTAAAGATGACTTAAATCAAGCTAGATTCAAGTATAAATATTTGTCTTTAAATAAAAAAAAATGATAAAAAATATAATAATTTTTTTCTTGGAGCAATTTAAACTGGAAGAGGTAAAGACTCTTAACAAGTATTTATTTGATTGTTGGAATAATAAAGAAGATGAATTAAAAAAATGAATGTTTTTTTGACCGGTTCCTCAGGTTTTGTAGGATCCGAATTTTTAAATTATATAAAAAATAAAAAAATATTTATTTATTCATTAGGTACTCCAAAAATTAAAATCAATAATTTAAAAGTTTGCAAAGGCCGTTTAAATGGTAAATATGACGTACAGCTTTCTAAGTGTAATTACTTGCTACATTTAGCATCAGCTGGTGTTAATAATAAAAATATTCCTTATAAAGACTTATACAAAATAAATGTTTTAGATTCAGTTAAATTATTTAAAAGCGCAGCAAAAAATAATTGTTTAAATTGGGTGATTGCAGGATCCTCATCTGAATATGGAAGTGTGTCTTTTACGAAAAAAAAATTTAATAAAAATGATATACCATTACCTATTTCTGATTATGCAAAAACAAAATATATATTCAATAAAAAGATTATTTCTTTAGCTAAAACTTATAAGGCAAATCTTCGTATCATGAGACTTTTTCCCTTATATGGAGAGTCTGAAAAAAAACACAGATTATATTCAACTATAGTAAAGCATGCCAAAGAAAATAAAAATATTATCTTAATAAATGGCAATCAGTTAAGGGATTATTTGGATATAAAGATTGCAGTAAAATATTTGTTTCAAAGTCTTGATTTTAAAATAAAAAAATCAAATTCTTTTTATCAAATTTGGCACGTCGCCTCTGGAAAATATTCTACAATCGAATCTTTTGCTAAAAAAATATATAAAAAATTTGAAGGTAATGGGAAAATAATTTCAAAAACTAAAAATAACACTTTTTTAGATAGTCTACATCATTGTTCAGACCTAAAATCAATTTGGAGTTGCACGAAAGATAAAAGAAGATATAAGAAAAGTTAAATATAGGTAATCAAATATGAAATGCTGTAATTGTAAAAACACAAAATTAAAAAAAATTCTTAATTTTGGTAGACAGCCAGTAAGCAGTGTTTTCTCCAAACAAAAAATTTATAAATACAAAAAATATTCATTAGATTTATATGAATGTAATAAATGTAAGCTTATTCAATTTTCAAAATTAGCCCCACTTAGTGAAATGTATGGACAAACCTATGGTTACAGAACATCTTTAAGTAAACTTATGGTAAACCATATGCGTACAAAATATTTGAATATTAAAGAACATAAATATATAAAAAAAAATTCTAATATTTTAGATATTGGATCTAACGATGGAACTTTTTTAAATTTCTTTTTAAAAGATAAAATTAAAGGTAATTTTTTTGGTATTGATCCGTCTGCTAATAAATTTGTAAAATATTATAATAAAAAGATCAATTTAATAACTGATTATTTTAGCTTTAAAAAAATAAACAAAAATATAATTTATAAAGAAACTGGAAAAAAATTTTCTTTGATTACCTCGTTTGCAATGTTTTATGATATTGATGATCCAAACCTATTTTGCAAAGATATAAATAAACTACTAGATAAAAATGGTTTATGGGTCCTTGAATTGTCATATTTTCCACTATTATTGAAAAATTTAACTTATGATCAAATTTGCCACGAACACATAACCTATTACACACTAACAACATTTAAAAATATAATTGCTAAAAATAATTTAAAAATCATAAATTGTAGTTTTAATGAAATTAATGGTGGTAGTATTGAGATAAGCTGTGCAAAAATAAAAAGTAAACATAAACCAAAAGATAAAAAAATAAATGAAATACTTTTAGAGGAAAAAAAGATTAATAATCACGCTTATGAAAGATTAGCTAAAAGAATTGATAATACTAAAAATAATATTAAATATTTTTTAGAATGGGCAGGTAATAATAATGTAATTGGTTATGGTGCCTCAACAAAAGGAAATATAATTTTAAACCAATGTAATCTAAACTCAAACAATATAAAATTTATATGTGATGACAATCCATATAAACATAATAGATATACACCAGGTAGTAATATACAAATAATTTCTAAAGAAAAGATGAGAAAAATTAAACCCAAATACCTTTTAGTATTGATATGGCCTTTTAGAAAAGAAGTTATTAATCAAGAGCTTGATTATATAAAAAATGGTGGAAAATTAGTTTTTCATTTACCAATGTTTCATATTATTGATAAAGAAAATTATAAAAAATATCTTCACGATGATTTTAAAGCACTTTCTTTTGATTACTAATAATCGATCTTTATAAAAAATTAAATTATGAAAAAAAAACAAAGTATAAAGGATTTAAATAAATTTTTTCATAATAAAAAAGTTTTGATTACAGGACACACAGGTTTCAAAGGGATTTGGCTTTCAACAATTTTACAAAACTTTGGTGCCAAAGTTTATGGTTTTTCTCTAAAAGAACCATCAAAAATTAGTAATTTAAAATTATTTAATTTAGAAAAAAAAATTAACACTTGCTATGGTAATATAGTTAATAAAAAATATTTCTTTAATTATTTAAATAAAGTTAAACCAAATATTCTATTTCACCTAGCCGCACAATCATTAGTAAAAGAATCCTACATTAATCCTGACGACACTTTCAAGACCAATGTAGTGGGAATGTTAAATGTTCTTGAGTATGCAAAAATCTCAAAATCATTAAAAAGTATTGTATTAATAACTTCTGACAAATGTTATAAAAATAAAGAATTATCTTCAGGCTATATTGAGAGTAATGAGCTTGGTGGTGATGATCCTTACAGTGCATCTAAGGCAGCTGCTGAAATTTTATTTGCTTCGTATAATAAATCTTTTTTTAAAAAAAAAAAATATTGGTATAGCAACAGCTAGAGCTGGAAATGTAATTGGTGGGGGTGATTGGTGTAATGATCGAATAATTCCAGATGCCATTAAATCAATCATAGATAAGAAAAAATTAATTATTCGAAGCCCAAATTCAGTTAGACCATGGCAACATGTTCTAGAACCACTTTCAGGCTATATAAAACTATCTTATTATCTTTATAATAATAAAAAACATAAGTTTAATGGATCATGGAACTTTGGACCTAACTTAGAAAAAAAAGTTACTGTTTTAAAATTGATAAGCTTAGTGTTTAAAAATTTAGGTATCAAAAAAAAGATTATAATTCAAAAGAATAACAAAATTAAGGAAACTTTAATACTTAGATTAAATTGTTCTAAAGCAAAAAAACAACTTAATTGGAAAAGATTGTGGAATACATCAATGTCAATTAAGAAAACTTCAGAATGGTACAGAATATATCTAGAAAAAAAAAATATTTTAGAGATTACTAAAAAACAAATTAATGATTATTTTAAGGACGGAATATGATTTCTGGAGTTAAAATCAATAAAAAAAAACAATTCATAGATGAACGAGGAAAAATAATGAGAATGTTAAGAGTGGATGATGAAGAATTTTTAAAATTTGGAGAAATTTATTTCTCATATACTTATCCTGGTGCAGTAAAAGCGTGGCATAGACATAAACAGATGACACTAAATTATGCCGCAGTATTTGGTAAGATTAAATTAGTACTTTTTGATGGTAGAAAGAACAGTCTAACTTTTAATCAAATACAAGAAATATACCTTTCAGACGAAGATTATTTTACCATTACAATTCCTCCAATGATATGGAATGGATTTAAAGCAATTGAAAATCAACCAGCAATAATTGCAAATTGTTCAGATCAAATTCATAGTGAGAATGAGATTGAAAGAAAAGATTATAATGATAGTTCGATAGGTTATGATTGGGAAATTAAACATAAATAATTTATTATAAAAAATGGAAAAAACATTAGAGAATATCAAAGTTGTTATTCTTGCTGGTGGCCTAGGTTCACGCCTTTCAGAATTGACTAAAAAAATACCAAAACCAATGGTAAAGATCGGTGATAAACCAATGATAGTGCATATTATTAGCTTATATGCAAAATATGGTTTCAAGAACTTTATTATAGCGGGTGGTTACAAATTTAAGGTTATACAAAAATTCTTTAAAAATTATAAAAAAAATAAAATTAAAATAAATGTAGTCAACACAGGATTACACTCATTAACAGCTACAAGGATCTTAAAACTTAAAAAGTACTTAAGTAAAGAAACATTTATGATTACATATGGAGATGGTTTATGTAGCGTAAATTTAAAAAAATTATTAAGATTTCATATAAAAAATAAAAAAACTTTAACAATCACGGCAGTACATCCACCTGCTAGGTTTGGTGAACTAGAAATAAAAAAAAATATAGTAAAAAAATTTAATGAAAAACCACAATTACAAAAAGGTTGGATAAATGGAGGTTTTTTTGTTGCTGAACCAAATATTTTTAAATTTTTATCAAAAAAAAATGAAATGCTTGAAAGAGAGCCAATTACAAAACTAGTCAAAGCAAAAAAACTAATAGCATATAAACACAAAGATTTTTGGTATTGTATGGATAACTTCAGAGATAAAATAGTTTTAGAAAAAATATACAAAAACAATAAAAAAATTTGGCAAAATATTTATAAATGAATATTTTTATTACTGGAGCCTCTGGCTATATTGGAAGTGTTTTGGTTAAATCTTTATCAAAACAATTTTCTATTGTAGCAGGAAGTCAAAAAAAAATTGTACCACTACTAGAAAACAAAAATATTAAATACAAAACAGTAAATTATAGATCTCTTAAATCATTAAAAAAAAATTTAGAGAATATAGATGTTGTAATTCATTTAGTGGGGATGAATAAAGTGGAATGTGAAAAAAAAAAATCAAAGAGCCTAATATTCAAAAAAAAAATTACATTAAATATTGTTAAGGCATGTAAGCATCATAATATAAAAAAAATAATATATCTTTCGTCATCTCAAGTTTATAAAGATTTTCAAACGAAATTTATTAATGAAAAATCAAAATTAAACAAAAAGAGCTTTTACTCATTATCACATTTACTAGCAGAAAAAATAATTATAGATGAAAATGTAGCAAGTTATACTATTATTAGGGCCTCTAACATTTTTGGACTTATTACAAATAGAAAATGTGAAAAGCTAAAAGAAAATTTAATTCATCTATTATTAGATAATGCAATTCAATATAACAATATTAGTTTAAAAGAACCTAGCATAACAAAAAATTTTTTACCAATATCAGTATTTGTTTCAAATATTAAAACAATTATAAAATCTAATAAGTATGATAAAAAAACAATGAATTTGGGTTTTAAAAGTATGAGCTTATACGGCTTGGCACTAATAATTAAAAAAAGGATTAAAATTTTAAAAAATAAAAAGATTAAAATTCTGATAGAAAGAAAATTAGATAACAAAAACAGTAATCATAAATATACAAGCTTAGTTAAAAGATTTGTATATTCGAAAAAAAAATTTATTGTTGAATTAGATAATATAATTAATTTATTAACGAAAAAAACTTTTAGAAAATGACAAAATTGTCAATTTGCATACCAACATTTAATAGAATTGAGTGTTTAAATAATTGTTTAAACTCAATATTAATTGCAAAAAACAATCATGATTTAGATTTTGAAGTGTGTATTTCTGATAATTGTTCTAAAGCAAATGTAAAAGAATTAATAGATAAGTACTCTTCTTCTCTAGATATTATATTTAATAAAAACCCTAATAATCTAGGACTAGGTGTAAATATCTTAAAAGCAGTTTCTTTAGCAAAAGGAGAATATATTTGGATATTAGGAAATGATGATTTGTTATTACCAAGTACATTTTTTTATTTAAAAAAACTATTTAAAGAAAATGAAATTGTTGATTTTTTTTACATAAATTCCTTTCACCTTGACTCTTCATTTACATTAACTGGTCAACAACCCTTCAATACTGATAATTTACCAGCTAAAATGAAGAAATTTTCAAAATATCCAAAAAGTTTTCAATCAAATTTTTTTGACCTTGTTAGTCATAATATTTCATTCGATTTTATGCTTGGAATGTTTCTAGCCATATTTAAGAAAAAAATATGGGATGAAAATTTATTTAGAATTAATCAAAATTTTATTGAAGATAAAAAAATATATTCTACATTTGATAATACTGCACCACATATAGTAATTTGGTCATCAGGTTTTAAAAATTCAAGAGCATATTTTCAATCAGATCCATTAAGTGTTAATACACATGGAGTACGCGAATGGATTGATTTGTATCCATTTGTTGAAAGTATAAGAATTCCTGAAGTACTAGATTATTATAGATCTGCAGGACTACAATTACATAAATATTTATATTATAAGAATTTTGCTCTAAGAAAATTATTGATCAGTCTATTTCAACTTTATTTTTTTAAAAATGTTAAAGGTCAAGAATTTATAAATGTTAAGAAGCATATAGTTTTAAATTTATTTTACCCAAGTATTTATATTGGTGCTATTTATTTTATTTTGAGAAAAGTATTAAAAATTATGTTTAGAATAAAAACAAAATCTAGTTAGGTGCTTTACTTTTGGTAAAAAGTAGTTTTTTAAAAAAAGATATTAAATAGAATGAAAAAAAATTGTATAGTTTCGGTTATTATCCCCACATATAAGAGAGTTGAAAAGTTAAAAAGAGCAATAGATTCTGTACTTAAACAAACTTTCACTAATTGGGAAATTATAATAATTGACAACCATTCTAATGATGGAACTAAAGAGCTAATAATTAATTACCGTAATCCAAAAATAAAATTATTATTAATTAGAAACTATGGAAACATAGCAAAATCACGTAATTTGGGAATAAAGAAATCTAAAGGTAAATATTTAGCATTTTTAGATTCTGATGATTTGTGGACCTCAAATAAATTACTAATTTGTATTAAAGCATTAAGTAAAAAAGTAAAAATTGTTTATCACGATATGTATATTCAAAATAATATTAATCAAATTATATTCAAAAAAAGTGGCATGTGTAGAGACTTAAAAAAACCGATTTATCATGACTTAATTTTAAATGGACCAGCCTTTCCAACTTCTAGTGTTGTAATAGAAAAAAGTATATTCAAAAAAATTAGTTTATTTAATGAAAAAAAAGAATTAATCACATGGGAAGATTATGATGCCTGGATCAGGTTAAGTAAAATTAATGAAGGATATAAAAAGATAGATCAAGTACTAGGTTATAGATGGGCTGATGATGAAAATACATTAAAACCAAGTGTACTTATAAAAAATATCTTTTTATTTAAAGAAAAATATTTAAATAATGGAAGACTTCCTAACTGGAGCAAATTAGCTTTAAGTAAATCTTACTACAACACTAATCAAATAAATAAATCTTTAAGCATGGTTAAGAAAATAGATTTTAAATTGTTAAAAATTAACGAAAAAATTAAATTTATTATACTATATACAATACTTAAGCTCAAAAAATTTTAATTTTTAACCGATTCTAGTATCTCTTTTTTTGAAAAGCGTCTCTTACTATCACCAATAATTCCAATATCTGGTATGACCTCAGATGTAATAAGTTTGTTGTAAGTTGGTAGACAATCTAATGGTATTGTTTTTTTAAGTATATTCAAAAAATAAGGATCATTAAAATTAATTTTTTGTAAAAATTTTAATATACAATTTGTAATTTCTATTTTATTGCCGTCATTTAATTTTGGTTGATTTGGATCAAAAATTATTTTATTATTTTTTGGAATATAATGAACTTTGTTTTTTTTATTCAACCCAAAAATTTTATTTAATCCAGCTTTATGAATTACGTTAGAAGCAAACTTAATGGTTTTAGGATAATCTTTTATAGCATTTTTAAATTTTTGATTAACTAAATCTCTATCAGCTGACCAAATTGCTAGAGTGGCAGTAGTTGTTTCTGGATGAAAAACAACATGAGCTTGTTCTGAATCAACAAATTGAGCATAATCATCTGTATGTTTAAAAATCTTATCAATTTTAATTTTTATTTCATTGCCATCTATATCTTCGTGACTTTTTTTTTTAAAATTTATTGACTGATACCCGTTCCCGACAATTACTCCAGTTGTTAGCAGTCTCCACCCATGATGGTGTATGTTATCTACTGTAATATCTTTAGCCTTATCATAAATTGGTGGAAATAGATTAATTGCTATTATAACGTCACCTTCAATTAGTAGGTAAAAAAAAAGATTAGTTGAATTATTAAAAAATTTTTGTTTACTTATACAATCCCTAATTAAATCATGTATAAAATTTTTGTCACGGCACAATTCTTCAATGTGTTTTTTAATTTTTTGGTGAACAGAGTATTTATCTCTATTGGTGTGAAAATTTTTACTAATTTCTTCTAATATTGATTTAGAATTCATAATAAAATTATAATAACATAACTAAGATAAATAGTTGAATAATTTTTCATACAAATACTTAATAGTTTTCAATATGTTCTTTTTAAATTATATCTATAAAGGTATTGTTTAGAAATATTTAAAGAAAAATTATGAATATAATTAAATTTAAAAATGAATTAACAGTTGTAATCTTATGTGGAGGCAAAGGGTTGAGATTAAGACCTCTAACTAAACAACTACCAAAACCACTAATAAAGATTAATGATAAAAGTATTCTAGAAAATATAATAAAATATTTTTTGGATTATAAAATTAAAAAATTTATAATCGCCACAGGATATAAAAGTAATCTTATCGATCAATTTATAAAAAAAAAATTCAAGAAGCATGATATAAAAACAATTTATACTGGTCTTGATTCAGATATAATTAAGAGGATAGAAAAAACATCTAATTATTCAAAAAAACATCTCTTAATTTGTTATGGTGATACTATGGTTGATATTGATTTAAATAAGTACATAAATTTTTATTTAAAAAATGTAAAAAAGACTTTAGTTGCTTCATACCAATTAAAGTCTAGTTTCGGTATATTAGATATATTAAAAAATAATGATGTGGTAAACTTTAAAGAAAAGCCAACGTTAAATATTTGGTTCAATGTTGGCTATTTTATTTTTTCTTCAGATAATTTTTATCTTTTTAAAAAGTTTAAAAAATTTCAAGAATTATTAAAATTTTTATCAAAAAAAAAATTAATGAGAGCATACAAACATAATGGAAGTCATATAACTGTTAACACAGTTGCAGAATTAGAAATAGCAAAGCAACATATTAAAATATTTAATTAATGAAAAAAAATTTTTGGCAAAATAAAAATATTTTTATAACTGGAGTTGGTGGTTTCGTTGGTTCTAACTTAGCTAAAAACTTATCTAAATGTGGGGCAAATGTTATCGGTTTAACTAAAAGTAAAAAGGTAGACAGCTTATTATATTATGAAAATATTGATAAAAAAATAAATTTAATATTTGGAGATATATCAGATAAAGAATTGCTTAAATCTATTTTTTTAAAATATAAAATTGAAATTTGTTTTCATCTAGCTGCTCAGGTCGAAGTAGGATCTGCTGCAAAATATCCATATCTTACTTGGGAAACAAATATCCGTGGAACTTACACTTTACTAGAAGTTATAAGGGAAAATAAAAAACAAATAAAATCAGTTGTTGTTGCTTCATCTGATAAAGCTTATGGTCATTATCCTTTACATAAATTGCCGTATAAAGAAGATTATGAGCTTAAAGCTGAATTCCCCTATGATACTTCGAAAGCTTGTGCTGATATGATTACAAGAAGTTATTCAACAACTATTTTTAAATTACCAATATTGACAACAAGATTTGCAAATATTTATGGTCCAGGACAATTAAATTTTACTGCAATCATACCAGACTTAATAAAATGCTGTTTGTTAAATAAAAAATTTATAGTGAGGAGCGATGGTCAATCCATTAGGGATTTTGTTTATATAGAAGATATAGTTGATCTGTATAAAATATTGTCTAAAAACTTATATGAGAATCCAAAAAAGTTTTCAGGGCAAGTTTTTAATGCTGGTACAAATATTCAGCATAAAATGAAAGATATTATTGAAAAAATATTTGTTTATGGAAAAAAAGAAAAAGAACTTAAAAGTATATATAAAAAAATGAAAAATAATAAAACCACTGGGGAACTTTCAATTCAATATATGGATTATGAAAAACTAAATAATTATTTAGGGTGGCGCCCAAAATATGAATTTACGAAGACTTTACCAGCTTTATTTAAGTGGTATAAAAAATATTTTAGAAAAAGATAAGTGATATTGGCAATAGACATGGTTGGCACTAGCTCAGGAAGTGGCACTAGGACTTATAATCTTAATTTTTGTGAATATTTGAATAAAGCAAAATTTAATGAAAAAATTTATATATTTATAAGTAAAAATTATTCAGCAAATATTGTTAAGCATAATAATAAAAGAATTGAATATGTAATTAAGCCTACATATCTATCAAATATTTTTTTTAGAATTATTTGGATGCAATTTTTTTTACCTTTTGAGTTAAAAAAATTAAAAGTCGATAAATTATACTCTCCTATGAATTTTGGACCACTTTTTTTGAGGTTATTTAATATAAACTTTGTATTAGCCTTACATTCAAACTTACCATGGCTTTTTTTCTCAAAAATGCCAGGTAACATTTTTAGAAATAAGTTTACAAAATTTATAATGGAAAAATCAATTTTAGCTTGCGATTCACTAATAGTAGATTCTCATTTTGCAAAAAAAGAAATCATAGATTTACTGAAAATAAAAGAAGATAAAGTTTACGTCATTTATCTTGGCATTGATCAAAAATATATAAGTTTAAATAAAAATAATTATTATTTAAATAATTTTGATTATAAGAATTATGTTATTTCAGTTTTATCATGTGTAAAGTATCACAATATAATTAATTTATTAAAAGCTTTTAAACTATTTAAACAAAGTAATAAAAATAATATAAAATTAGTATTTGTGCTTCAAATATTAGATAAAAAATATTTTTTAGAAATTAAAAAATTCATTGATAGCAATTTTTTTCAAAATGAAATTATTTTTTTTCATGATCTAGATAATAAATATTTAGTTAATCTTTATAAAAATGCTAATTTATTTATTTTTTCATCTTATTGTGAGGTGTTTGGTTTAACTTCTTTAGAAGCAATGTCACAAAATTGTCCTGTTGCTATTTCTAATCGATCAGCACTTCCAGAAATTAATGGAGATGCGGCACACTATTTTGATCCTGACAACATATTTGAGATTAAAAAATCTCTGGAAAGTTTAACAATGAATAAAGAATATACTAAGAGTTTAGTTTTAAAGGCAAATATTCATTTTAAAAAATTCGAGTGGTCTAAAACTGTTGAAGAGACTAATAAAGTTTTAGAAATAAAATAGCTTAAATTTTTTTCACCAAATAATTATTAATAAAAACTGCATCCATATCTGTTCTTATTAAGCAATCTAAAGACTCTTCTGGTTTCATTACAATTGGTTCATTCTCATTAAAAGAAGTATTAAGAAGAATTGGAACACCTGTAAGTAGATAAAAAGCATTAATTAGATTTGTATATTTAGAATTATTATTTGAATTAACAGTTTGAAATCTCGCTGTTCCATCTATGTGAGTTACGGAGGGTATTAATTTTTGCTTGTCAGATTTAACAGTTGTTAATGATGACATATATGGATTTATGAAATTAGATTTAAACCAATCTGATTGATATTCCTCTAATACAGATGGTGCAAAAGGTCTGAAAGACTCTCTTCTTTTAATTTTTGCATTTATTATATTTTTCATATCAGGATTCCTGGGATCTGCTAAAATAGAGCGATTACCAAGTGCCCTAGGGCCAAACTCCATTCGTCCTTGAAACCAACCAATGACATTCCCTTCAGCAATTAATTTGGCGGCTGTTTTAAATAGATCATCATCTTTTATAAATTTGTATGAAACTTTATCTTTATAAATATTGTATTTTAAAATTTTTAAAACTTCATTATTTGAAAATTCTTGTCCAAGATAAGGTGTATTAGAATTTTCAATATTGGTATTATATTTTGTAGAAACAACAAAAGCAGCACCTAACGCACCCCCGTTATCTCCTGGAGCGCAAGGAATATAAACATTTTCAAATAGCTCTTTTTCTTCTGTAATAAGTCTGTTTGCTGATGAATTCAAAGCACAACCACCTGCAAATATAAGGTTTTTTGAAAATTTATGTAAAAAGATTTTTTTGATTATTTGTTTAAAAAAAAATTCATAAATTTTTTGAACAGATGATGCAAAATCTTTGTTGAATTGATCTTTATTATTTTTATTATCTAATTCCTTGGAAAATAGTTGAATTAATTTTTCATTAAAAATTTTATCTATATGAAGAGCATCTTCTGCAATATATTTGAAATCATTTTTATGATGATTAAAATAGTCTAAATTTAATTCAAATATAGATTTTTTATTATATTTAAACAGATTATCTTTAATTTTATCAAAATATCTAGGATTTCCATATGCCGCCAAACCCATCATTTTATATTCATCTCCATAATTTTTAAATCCTAAGAATTGTGTCATAGCATGATAAAAGATGCCTAATGAGTTAGGAAAATTCGTTTTTTTTATAATATTAATTTTATTATTTTTGCATTCAGAAATTGCTAATGTAACGAAATCACCTGATCCATCAATTGAAAGGCCAACAGCATCTTTAAATCCAGAAGGGTAAAAAGCAGAAGCTGTATGAGCTAAATGGTGTTCAATATAATGAAATCTTATATTTTTATTTAGCGTAAATTTTTCAAATAATAAATTTTTAACATTATTTTTTTTTATTAATCTTTTGGAAAATGTGTTTCCCTTATAAGAAAAATTTTTTACAAAGAAAACTCCTTTAGCAAAAAGATTACTTGATGGTTTTGTATTAAAAGCAATATCGGTAATTTCTACATCTTGTTTGTTGGCAATTCTTAAGCATTCTTTAATAGATTCCAATGGGTACCCAGAAAAATGTTTTTTTCGGTTTATTCTTTCTTCTTCTATAGCAGCAATTAATTTACCATCAACAATTATACAAGCAGATGAATCTGCATGGTAAGTATTTATTCCAACAATAATTTTCATTTAAATTTTATTTTATTTTTTTTAATTTTAGAACGTTTTTATTTTCTTTGAAGTTAGTAATTATAAATTCTTTCTTTAAGAATTTGGCTTGATTATAATATTTTTTATCAATCAATATTTTTACACCATTTGTTAAACATTCTACAGTAAAAATACTATAAATATTTTCACCTGATGCAATTGTAAATTTTGTTCGAGATTGCAATTTTTGAACATCTTTATTTTTTAAATAACCATGGTTTTTAATATTTTTTATATTTAATTTATCTCCTATAACATCAATTTTAAATCCTGATAGGGTTATTTTTTTAATAAACTGATGTGGAAAAAAACTTTCTTTATTTTTGTGTTTTCGGTAATACAATAAAAAATCAATATCTTTATTTTGGTTATTCAATTTCTTAAAATTCATATTATTTATTAAAAAATTAAATTTACTTTTATGCTTTAATTTATTTGATAAGTTTTGCTTTAATAAGTCCGTTGAAAAAAAAACTTCAGTTGATCTTAATAATAAAAAATATTCACTAATTTTATAAAATAGGGGAAATAATAATTTTCTTATAAAAAAACTTATCTCATTAGAGTATGAATATTTTGCTCCTCCTGTAATTGGTCCAAGAATAGTTTTTGGTGGAAGCAACATAAAAATAAAAAAATTCCAAAGAGGTAAATAATTTATATATGCAACTCTTTTTTTCTTTAAATAGTATTTCCAACAATATAAAATTCCAAAAAAAGGAGATAAATATCTATAATAAGTTATATTTTGATTTAGTTTAATTTTATATTTATCATTTTTTATTAAATATTTTGTAAATAATCTTGCTAACTTTCCTTCTCCAGAATTTTCGGCATAATCAGATGCCCATAAATATAATAAATTCTTAGTCAATTATTTTGAAGGATGTATTTAAATATTTTTTTTGAATTATTTTGCCTTTTATATAGTAAAAAATGGTTTCTAATAATCTTATTGTTCTCCTAATTGTATCTGACCTTAATCTCCATAAAAATTCAAAATTTTTAAGGATTGCAGGTACCTCACGTTCCTCACCAGACGCGATTGCAAGTGATGCTCCTATGCAAATTATTTTATAATTTTTATTATTTTTGGTTAAATTAAAAGCTAACTGTTCTTGTTTTGGAGTTGGCAATGTTATTAAAGTTAAAGTATTTTTCTTTAAAATAATTTTAATTTTTCTAAGAATATTAATTGAAGCATAAGGAAGTTGCTTGTGTATTATGTTTATTTTGAATTTTTTACTTAGGAATAGTTTAGATCTGTCTGAAATATTTCCAACTACCATTATGTTTTTGATATTTTTTGGTATTATTAATTTTTTAAATAAATTTCTACCAGGTTGTTTTTTTAAATTTGTATATTTTTCTGCCCATACACCGTCTACCCAATGATATAAATTCTTATAAGGGTACACTTTATTTGCAGCATAATAACCTAAAAAAGCGAGGTTCATTGCTGATAAAATAAAATTTTTTTTAGAATTAATATCATTAAAATTATTAATTATATTAAAATTATCTTTAAATAAATTTTTTTTATCAAATAATGTTTTAAATACACTAAAGTTTTTATTAACATTTTTACCACTATAAAAGAATAATTGTTTAATTTTCCATGGAAATCTTAATGCTATTTTTATGATATTTGTTTTTAATTTGTTAATTCTAAAAGATTCAGAAATTTCCATAGTTGATCTTATGTAGCTGAATAAATTTTTACTTGAAATTCCTCCTAGTCTCATTCTAACAACTATTCCATCTAAAGTTTTAAATTTAATTTTATTAATATAAATAGTTCTTAAAAAAAATTCAAAATCAGAAGCAATACTAAATTTTTCATTATATAATGAATATTGTTGATACAATTCTTTTTTAATAAATGATCCTGGGTGAGGAGGCATTAATCCATATTTCATGTGCCAAGATTTAAAGTTAGTACTCGTATATAATCTTCTAACATTATAATAATCTAATTTTTTAAAATAAGCTACACCACCAAAAAAAATTTTGGTACTTTTGTTTTTTATAATTTGATCTACAACATGTTTAATAGAGTTTTTTGACTGGTAGAAATCATCAGAATTTAATATTGTAACAAAATCTCCTTTTGATCTCTTAATTCCATAATTAATAGCTTTATAAATCCCAGAATTTTTACATAAATAAATTTTTTTATTTTTATTTGGATATCGATTTAATATTGCTTTTGTTTTATCTCTTGACCCTCCATCTACAATTATATGTTCAATATTTTTATAATCTTGTGACAGAACTGAATTTAATGTATCTCTAATTGTTTCTTCACTATTAAGACATACAGTTATTATTGAAATTTTGATCATTAAAATATTGTAATAAATAAGTTTTTTTAATATATTAAATAAAAGTTTTTATCATGAAAGTCAAAAAAGCCTTAATTACTGGAGTTACCGGTCAGGATGGTTCTTATTTAAGTGAATTTTTACTTAATAAAAATTACATTGTTTATGGTGTAAAAAGAAAATCATCATCATTAAATACAGATAGAATTGATCATATCTATTTGAATAAAAAGTATAAAAATAAATTTTTTTTAATTTATGGAGATTTAACCGATACAAATTCAATTTCAGCAATTATTAAAAAAATTAAACCTAATGAAATTTATAATCTTGCTGCACAGAGTCATGTTGGGGTTAGTTTTGAACTACCCCACTACACGACTCAAGTTAATGCAATAGGTACATTAAATATTTTAGAAGCAATAAGAATTAACGGACTTCAATCTATAACAAAATTTTATCAGGCATCAACTTCTGAACTATTTGGAGAAATACAAGATAAAAAACAGTCAGAAAAAACTAAATTTTATCCAAAGAGTCCTTATGCAACCTCTAAGTTATTTGGATACTGGATAACTAAAAATTATAGGGAATCTTATAAAATACATGCTTCCAATGGAATACTCTTTAATCATGAATCCCCTAGAAGAGGCGAAACATTTGTAACAAGAAAAATTACTATAGGAATAAGCAAAATTATTTTAGGAATAGAGAAGCACATAAAATTAGGTAATATTTATTCATTAAGAGATTGGGGTCATGCTAGAGATTATGTGGAGATGTGTTGGAAAATAATTCAACATAAAAAAGCGGATGATTTTATTGTAGCCACAGGAAAACAATATTCAGTCAAAACTTTTATAGAAAAATGTTTTAAATATCTTAATATAAAAATTAAATGGTCTGGTGTTGGTGTCAATGAAATTGCCACAATAGTAAATTTTAATGAAATAAAATATCCACATCTTAAAAAAAACATGAAAGTCATCATAATAGATAAAAAGTATTTTAGACCAAATGAAGTAGAAAATTTAATTGGAGACTTTTCTAAATCAAAAAAAATATTAAATTGGAGCCCTAAAACTTCAATTGATGATTTAATTAAAGAAATGCTTGATCATGATATGATGCATGCAAAAAAATTATTAAAATAACTTGAAACAAAAAATATTAATAGCTGGACAAGATGGAATGGTTGGAGCAGCAATACTTAAGGCTATTAAAAAGAATAAATCATTTAGTGTAATTAAATGTAATAGGAAAGATTTAGATTTTACAAACCAACAGTCAGTCGAAAAATGGTTTAAAAAAAATAAACCAGAAATTGTAATAAATGCAGCAGGTAGGGTGGGTGGTATACTTGATAACTCTACTTACCAGTCAGATTACCTTTATACAAATGCAATGATTGGTTTAAATCTGATTAATTCAAGCTCTAAATTCAAAGTTAAACAACTTATAAATTTAGGATCGGCATGTATTTATCCAAAAAATGTTAGTCAACCAATTAGAGAAGATTCATTACTATCTTCACATTTAGAAAAATCAAATGAAGGGTACGCTATAGCTAAAATAGCATGTCTAAAATATTGTCAGTATTTAAAGGAAAAATATAATAAAAATTTTATAAGTATTCAACCTGCTAACTTATACGGAGTAGGAGATAATTTTAACCTTAAATCAAGCCATGTTTTACCTGCACTTGTTAAAAAATTTACCTTAGCAAAAGAAAAAAAATTACGATCAGTTGAAATTTGGGGCTCAGGCAAACAAAAAAGAGAATTTTTAAATGTTGATGATTTAGCTAGTGCAATTTTATTTTTATTAAATAAAAAAATTAAAAAAGATTATATAAATATTGGTAGTGGTGAGCAAATTTCTATCAACAAACTAGCATTGACTTTAAAAAAAATTATTGGGTACAAAGGAAGAATTCATTTTAACAAAGCATATCCCGATGGTGTTAAAAGAAGAATGGTTGATAGCAAATCAATTAAAAAATTAGGCTGGAAACCAAAAATTAAACTTAATGAAGGTCTTATTGAGTATTGTACTTATTATTTTAATAAAGTGATGCCAAAAGAAAATTAAAATATTAAAATTACTTATTTAATGTAGAAATAATAATGCAATAACAAAAAATTGTAGTAAAAATTACAAATAAGCTACTTATGTTTAGAAAAGATAAAATTATTGGAATGATAATTATCAACTGAATTATTATAAGACTTTTAAGATATGTAAATTTTAAAGAAAGTAAATGATGAAAGTGAGTACGATCGGGTCTCAGTGGATTTTTATTATTTAAAAGTCTTTTAAAAAAAACTCTTATTAGATCAATACCAGGCACCATCATAAAAATAAAAATTTCATCTGCATATTTAATCTGTCCAATATTATATAACTTAATAAATATGTAGCTAATTAAAAAAGATATTAATAGAGATCCTCCATCTCCCAGAAAAGATTTATTTTTATAATTAAGATAAGAAAAAAAAAATAAGGAAAATTAATAAAATTTTAACTAGATATGAATTTGTATAAAAAAATAAAATAAAGAAAAAAGTAATTATTGAATAAATACTTGCTTGTAGGTTGATTCCATCAAACATATTAAATGCATTTAAAAATACCAAAAAACAAAAAAAAGTAAAAAATAAACTATATTTTCCCATATTGATTGACTCATAGTAAAAAGAAAAATTGATTGAAGAAATGATAAGTTTTTGATCAAGTATTAATGTTATAAATACTATTATTGATAATAATAAAAATTTGTAATTAGGAGTTAAATTATATTTATCGTCAAATAAACCTATAGAAAAAATAATAAAGGCTGAGAACATAAAAATATACAATTCAAAGTTGTTACTAAAAAATATTTCACTTAATAAAAGCTCTTTATTTAAAGATGTTGTTATGAAATAAACCATAAGATTTATTGTCAAGATTATTCCACCTGCTAGAGGTGTCGATTTTAAATGAAACTTTCTTTTTTTATCAGGTTTATCTAAAATATTATGAAAAAATAATAGTTTATTAAAATTTATAACAAGAAATAAGTTAACTAGAATAAAAATTAATAGCACATAGTCTAAAGAATTCATTTTATTTTAAATTCATAATTTTTATTTATTAAAATAAAAGCTGTGTAAAATAATATAAAATCTACACTAAATAATGCATATGAGCTTTCAACTAATGATCTAGGTAAAATAACAACCAAAATGCAAAAAGATAAATAACTAACTTTTTCATTTCTTTTATTGTAAAATAAGTATTTTATAACCTCTATGCCTACAGTAAATGTAAATATTATGAACAACATAAAACCAATAAGACCTGAGGATAAAAAAGCATAAATCAAAGCATTTGAGGCTGTTTGATTGATTAGAAACCTATCTCCTTGTGAGCCATAACCAAATAATAAATAACTATCATAATCAAAAGTATTAAAAATATTTTTCCAGTCAGTAATTCTTCCACTACTAGTCTGAACCTGCTCTGAATATTTAAAAAATCTTACTTTATTTAATATAATTTTTTTTTGTAATTGATAAATATTTTCCAGATTTTTTTCTTTATTATCATATTCTTTATATACCTTTACTAACCTTGTATCCATATCATCGTGACTTCCAACTTTTGTCGATATTACTGTGATAAATAATAGAGCTGGTAGTAAAAAATATATAATCAGATATTTAAAAGTATCAAAATAACTATACTTTTTCATATGTATATAATTGATGATAATAAACAGAAGCGCTAAACCAATGGAAGCTCTGCTTTGATATAAAAGTATTGCTGCAACTAATACAACAATAGGAATAATTCTAAGAACTTCTGATTTAATAATTTTCTTAGAAAATATCGAATAAATTATTAAAAGCACCAATGCAATTCGTGAAGTACCAGATGATCTTATGGAGCTTTCACCTAATATATAATTAATTTTGCCATAAAATAATTTACCAGTTATTGAATATAAATGTATGTCATTTATAAAAGCAATAGAAAAAACTGTAAATAATAAAAAGAAAGTAATAAAAATTATTAGATATATTTCATCATCCTCAAAATTTTGTACCACAAGATTTAAAATCATTAAAATATTTAATGAAGATATGATAAATAAAAAATTCCATAATGAATTTGAAGTATAAAATAAACCTGGTGTCTGAGACAAAAAATAAAATAATGGTATAATAAAAACTAGATATAAATTTATATTATTTTTTTTATATTTAGTCATGTTTATGAAAAACATGAAGCACAAAACAGGAAAAAAAAATAAATTTAATGCCACTCTCATAAAATTTATTATTTGTGATAACGATACTTCTTCATTTGAACTTAGTAGAAATAAACCATTATAATCTGTACCAATAGAAATCCAAGAAATTATAAAAGATAATACTAGTAAGAATTTATAAAATTTTTTTTTTGTATTTTGGATTTTTTTAATAAAAAACATTAGTTATTACTTAATTATATTTTTTTATCTTAATTTAATTTATTCTTAATATCTTCTTTAGAATATATTTCTTTTTTTAAAAAAAGCCAAAAACCAAGTAAATAAAACAGTATTAAGGATATCCAGTTATTAAAAATATTTCCAGATGGTATCAAGGGAAATATACTCACAAGGATACCGAGATTAATAAAATAATAAGGTATATTAATTCTATTATTTTTATAAATTTGAATAAAAATCTTACATGAAGTTAAACTTATATAAAAAAGAATATATAATGCAAAAATAACTCCAAAAATTCCAATATCAGATAAAATCTGAAAATAAGTGCTATGAGGATGGGTTGAACATAATAAAATATTTTGTCTTTTATTTTGAGTAAGTTCTTTTAATTTACCATTTTTCAATTTTGTACATTCATGGTAAAAACTTTTGACACCAGATCCAAATAAAAAATTTTCTTCAAAAATTTTTATTGATGTATAAACAAGATTTTCATGCTCATAAGAATAATATCTTAGCTTTAGTTCAGCATTACTTTCTGGTTCTACATATTTTCCTTGGATTTGATTTTTTGTGAATTTTATATATTTATATGTAAGGTCAGGTTGTAAATAAAAAAGTAATCCAAATATTAAAAAAAAATATGAGATTAATTTTAATTTATTTGTACATATCAAAAAATAAAAAGCAAAAACTATAAAATAAAGAAATAAGGCTGTTCTTTCAGAAGTTAAAAAAACAATTATTCCTACAAATAATAGAAACATGTTACTCAGAAAATTATTTTCTTTTCTTTTATGCCAGTATATCATTGTAAGTATTAATGGTGAAAATCTTACCAGATAACTCCCAAGTTTTTTTTCTTCATTAAAAAAACCTGTAATATATTTAAAATTTGGTTCTACCTTATAAACTCTGCCAGGCCAATCATAACCAAATAAATTATTTCCATAATAATATTGAATGAGAGCGTCAACTAAAACAATTGATATTGTAAAAATTAATGAATAAAAAAAAATCATAGAGATAAAATTATACTTATTTAATAAGTAAAAAATTGATAATGATAATAAAAAATATCTAAAATAAAAAAATGAAGCTAAAAATGAAATCTTAAAATATTCTGTAAAAATTAGACTACTTAAAATTATTAGATAAAATATTATCATCAAAATAATTTCAGTTTTTATTATCTTAAAAAAATAAACTTTTTTCTTAAAAAAAATATAAATTAAAATCATTCCAGAAATTGTACTAAATAAATCAGCAAGAAATATGCTTGTCGTTAAAAGAAATGGTATTAAAGTGATAAATATTAATAAAAACTTATCAATAAACTCAATTTTTTCTTTAAAATCTTTAAATATTTTATACATATAATGTAATTAATTAGATTTATTAGACACAAAATCAACTTATAAATATCAAATATAAATTAAATTTTATATTATTTTGTATTTTTTTTTTTAAAGTATTCTATTTAGTGTATATCTATTTTATGAAAAAAATATTAATTTGTGGTGCTGGAGGTTTCATTGGAGGTCATCTAGCTAAAAAATTTAATAGTGATAAAAATTATCAAGTGGTTTGTGCAGATATTAAACCGCTAGAATATTGGTTCCAAATTTTTGACGATGCTGAAAATCACTGTTTAGATCTTAAGGATTATAATAATACTTTAAAGGTTACAAAAAATGTAGATTACATATTCAATCTTGCATGCAATATGGGTGGTATGGGCTTTATTGAAAACAATAAAGCAGAGTGCATGCTCTCTGTTTTAATTAATACAAATTTACTTAGGGCTGCAAGTATAAATAAATGTAAAAAATATTTATTTTCTTCAAGTGCATGTGTTTATAATGGTTCAAAACAAAACGAAACTTTTATACCAGGTTTAAAAGAGACTGATGCATACCCGGCAGAACCAGAAGATGGTTATGGTTGGGAAAAATTATTCAGTGAAAGAATGTGCAGGCATTTTACAGAAGATTTTGGCTTGGAAACTAGAGTTGTGCGGTTTCACAACATATATGGTCCTGTTGGAACTTTTGATGGAGGTAGAGAGAAAGCCCCAGCAGCATTATGTAGAAAAATAATTAGTGCCAAAAATAAAAATTTAAAGAAAATTGATGTTTGGGGGGATGGAAAACAAACGAGAAGCTTTCTTTACATTGATGACTGTCTCGATGGAATGTTGAAAGTTTT
>MDSY01031706.1_pt1 | contig 29617 bp, 20 predicted proteins | sample 811131 | NCBI WGS metagenome assembly MDSY01 (sample SAMN05326643, study PRJNA326480) | marine metagenome | isolation source: seawater | place: Atlantic Ocean: South West | collected 2010 | reverse complement strand
TGTTGGCGTCGCATGTCCACCGCGTTGCGCGCGGTTGATGCGCAGCGGAAACTGGGCGCGCTAGCGGTGCGCTGGCGTCCGCGGGGAATAGTCAGCGATGCCTTCGGCGACGTTCCAGGCCCCACTGAATTTGTGGGATCCGCGCGGCACGCGGGGTACGCCGTCCCGGCGGTGCTTCCCGTAGGCACGCATACTGCTTACAGAGTTGCGAGAGGCCAATTTCTTCGGAAGTACCTCGACCTTCTCGTGGCGCGGTTCGTGGGTGTGGAGAAGGGTGACGACGTACGACTATATACTCACCTGGATTCAAAGACACCCGTAGTCTCCGCGCGCGTCGCCGCCGTCAGTGCGGCGCTTAGGGTCGAGCCGCTGCTGTTGCAGTTCTCAGTGGGCGGGTTCCGTGATTTGATGGTTCTGGATGAGGAATTCGTAGTTGAGGTTGGCGGGGAAGAAGACATAGAGGCGAGAAGGCAGAGGAACAGTGCCGAAAAAGCAACAAACGCGGAATAGTTCTAGAGTCTATCATGATGATTTAATTTTAATAACGACTAGTCAGCATCACTGATTTTAGTACTAGTCCCCCGCTCGTATCGCGGCAAACACTTGCTTCATGGCTTCGTGGCCTTCCTGAGCCACTGCTAGGCGTAACTCTGGCGTGTCTTGCCACAAAAGCACACGGCGTTCCAGCGCAGCGGCGACGACTTTCTCGAACATAGACGTGCCGGTGGGGAAGTCGCAGTACAAAACAGCGGATGCTTGCGTCACCCGGTTCCGCTCCCGCGCCCACAACCGGATCTGGTCGCACACGTTCGAAGGCACCGGCGGCGACTGTGCTAGATTTTTTCTCGTCTGCGGGTGCGCGTGCGCGCGTAGGTACCGGACGATCTGCTCCGCGCTGATGCCGCCACTCATAGCTGCAAGCACTGATTCCCTAGTAACCATCCCGACGTACAGGTTGGGCAATTTATAATCCGGCCGAGTGAACAGCCTGAGAATCTCAACCTCAACCGCGCTACTGGTGTACGCGTACACGCGGTAGTTGGTCTCAACCACGATGTGGCCTTCATGGCCGCGCTCGTCGCTAGTATTATGGGTGTATTCAGCTGTGTTGTCACCAGTTACGTCAGTAGCAGTAGCATTAGTAATGTTTTCACCACTACTCAACCCGGCGGTGAGATACGTGGGGACGTAGTAGCTCGTGCCTTGTTTGCTTTTCAGCGGGAAGAGCAGCCCTAAGTGCGCCAGGTCTTGCACCACCGCGCGCTGAGACACTGGCAACGTATCCACCGAATACGCCCGTCCCGGCTCTTGGAACGTCAAACGCAACAGGAAAGCGATCACGGAAGGGGCGAGGTTGGAGTTATCTTTTTCTGAAAAGGTTCCATCATCTTCCGCGACGTCGATCACGTCGTGCTCCATTTTGTCCGTGCCCGCTTTCACCGCTTGCTGGATGAACCGCCCGATGTACTGGGTTAGGAGTAGCCAGATTTGTTCTCTCGCGGTTGTGAGTAAGAACCGGAAACCCGCCTCGGTTACCCCTTCCTCCTCACCTGCAGACTTGTCCCCGATAAGCTTCGCGGCTCTGAACAACGCGGCGACGTCCAAGGAATGTATTGTTTTACTCCTCTTTTTCGGATCGTAATCTCCATCGACTTCTCCCAACTCAAACGCATCACTCGCGCCTGTTAGCGTCAACAGCAACGCTTCCCACCGTCCTTTCGCGAACTGGTCGAGCGTGTCCCTCGTCGGGACTTGCGGGGCGCCAGTTTTATCGTCGTTTGTGTCGTCTGTATCCACTCTGAAGCTTCGCTCCAGCATAAGACGCAACCCGGTTCGAAACTTTTCGTTGAGGCGAACGAATTGCACCTGTTGCGAATCACCACCCCCGGACGTCTCCGCGTTCGTATCCGGGTTCACGGAAACCAGCACGCGCAGTCGTAGCATGTGCGCCAGGGAAGAGCGGTGCACTTGCTCGCCCTCGGGCTTGACCCACGCATCAACGTCCGCCATCGGCACGCCCGCATCGATGTAAAGCAAACGCATGGCGTAGTGCTTGCCCAGCGGCGGGAGCACGCGCAACACGGCGAGGCACGCCCACGGCGAGGAGTACAACGTGTCCATCTGCTTGGGCGGGAGCCCCGAAAGGAACCCGAGGAGTGCAAACGCCATAGAGCGGCGTTTGCCCGCGCGCCGGACAGAAACCCGGGCCCGCGCGCCGAAGACTGGGCAGATCTAACAGGGTTGAGGTTTGGCGGCAACTTTTTGTGTAGTGCTAATTTAACTTGTCGTTTACAAGCGTGTGCTATGCGCGGCTAGTCTAACGATCTCTCCTTCCCTAGATGACCAGATCCACGGTCGGCGGTATGTTATCCATCAACGACAAATGCAACAGTCCGTCGATCGCGTCCTCTGGGGCCACGCCCTCGGCAGGTACGCCCGCGCTCTCTCCGTTGTGCAAATGCGTCTCCACAACAGTTTCTGGCGTGATGAGAATATACCCGACGTGTCGCTCCTTGTCGTCCAACCCCCCCCGTTCCACCGAGTTGTACAGCAACACGTTTCCCACCTTATCGAAACAGTGCAGATACCCAATGAACACCCTGTTGTCGGTGACCCTCACGCGCAACCGTCGGTTCAGCATCGCCCTCACCGCCGCAACTTCGGGAGGGTCGGGGTGCGTTTCCTGCAAGCCCTCTCGGGGGCCGAGACCTACTGGGACGGGCATCGGTAGTACCGCGTTTCACGAACACCGATCACGTTTCTGCACGTCCCCGTAAACCCGAGCCTCGAATAGCAACACACCAAGCGGCAGTGTGTTCGACGCCGCAACCACCGCGCCGCGCGCGCGTCTCTCGCGTTGTGTGCCTCCTCGAGCATCCCCGGCGGAGGGCTGATTATTTTCGTTGTTTTTCCGAGTGTTTTCAAAAAGTTTCTCTTGGCTGTCGTGACAGATCGACTTGCGTCGTGGTCGGGGCGGGAGGCGCCATGCCTCCCAAGTCCCCCAAGACCGGGTTCGGACTCACCACGTATTCGTCGATGTCCGCGCGAGAGGCGAGGATGGCGCGCGCGTATGGTGGCGAAGACGTACGCGCGGACGTGAAGACAGATGCACGTCACACCACAGCTCGAACCACGAAGCCCGCACCTCCCGCGCTTCGGTTGACGCTGGGCGGGGAGGCGGGGACGGTTCGGGGTTTGAAACCGTCGGGGCCAAACGGTTCTCCCGGAACATACGAACATCACAAAAGGTCACCGAACCACCAAAAGCAAGCCAACACGAGTGACACCACGGACCCATCAGATCCCCCGACAATCACAATCCGCGTGTTGGACGATGCGAACAACGAACAACGCAAGTTTAAACGTTTATTGAAACCCGTGTTGCTTTACTCGCGGTACTTCAGGGAACACCTCAGTGAGCAAATAGACAACGGCGTGATGGATGAAATCAATCGGGAAATAAAACACGGTCACGATGACCGTATGGGAAGTACCCTCGCGCCGACGAAGGCTCATTTAAAAAATCGCCTCCACGCAAAAACTGCTCGCGGCGTTAAAAAGAAACACGTACAAATAACCGTACACTGCGACGCTGTTGTGTTCGGTGAGTTGCTACGATTTATAGACGAACGCTTTGATGACGGGAATGTCGGGAATAACACGGCGTACGGGAATGAGAACGTGTCACGTGTTTCCCTAACTGTTCGCGGGGTGGTTCCCGTGCTGGTCGCTTCTCAGTTTTTGGGCATTGACTTTCTGGTGGAAAAAGCCGTTACGTTTCTCGGGAAAGACCTTCCCGCCGTGTGCTCGCTGACGCCACCCGTGGGTGTGGCTAATTTAGGCGACAGCGTGTTGAGACGGCTGGCGGAAACTGTTTCGCACGAGATCTTGGAACACACGGTCAGTGTACTGGAGAGTATGAACAAAGAATCGAAGGAAAATGAAAACACAAAACCTCAAAACTTTTTCACCTCGCGTTTGTACCGATGGAAGCTTCCGGGTTTACTGAATAACGTAAACGGCGGTGTTAGCCGGTGTTCCAACTGCGCACGCGTGTACCCCACTGAGAAGCGAGAAGAATTGGTGTGTGCAAAAGCGATCAATAAATCAATAGCGTTCGACGGCGACGTCATAGGGCGACACATCCCGCTTGAAGAATTCGACGCTGAAGCGTTTGTCAAAGATTTAGCCGTAGCGCACGACCCGAGACACGTGTTTTGGTACATATGGGGGGCCACACGGACGTTGCCCAGGTGTAGAAGGTGTCGCGCCAAAATAGTACTCGCGCAAGAGCTGGAGGGGTGTAGGTACCACCCGGGTAGAGTCGTGCGTGAAAGCGGAAGAGGTGAAAGTGGTGGAGGTGACGATTTGTCAACGTTCGTTCGTTCCTGCTGCGGCGCTCCCTGTTTGCGGTTCGACGCCGCGGACTCTATGCTGGGCGGCGGGTGCTATGTCCGGGAACACGCCATCGAGTGTGTTGGCGAGTTCGCGTTGACACTCGCGACGACGCGGCGAAGACGCGCACTCGCGGTGGAGCCTTTTTTCGGACGGGACGAATTTGGCGTTGAATTGGCGGGAACTCCGCGGAACTCGGTGTTTTTGTCCGGCGACCATACCGCGACACACACGCTGCGAGTACCCGGACACGTCGGGGAGACCTCCCTTGATTCGGAAATAGAGGTGGTTCTATCTACAAATTATTCAAACGAACACGATTCGGTACGAAATAAACAAAGCAACGCGTGGCCCGTCGGGGCGTTCGCGAGCGTGGATAGCGATACGCGTGCGGGGCCGGTGGACGGATCGGCATCGTCTGGGTCGGACTCCCAGTCGAACTCTGGGTCGGGGTCGGACGCGACCTCAGATTCTTCCGATGATTCCGATGCGGATCTTGCGGACATGGATCCCGACGGTAAAGTCGTATGGGCAAACGTAGGCCCGACGTTTTCCGTAAAAGCGCGCGCCGCGTACCAAACAGACGGGGTCCGGAACGTAAAGTCGGCGGACGGCAATAGAGGCCACCGTCAGTTTATGCACCGGCACGTGAATGGACGTGCAGCTAGCACAGCGTTGAGAATAAGCTACGGGTCCATGGGGGCGTCGCGCGTGCTCCGCGGCAGACCGGCGGCGGCGGCGGCGGGAACTCAACGAGCGCCGACCGCGTTTCGCAAAGCTGGAAAACCGAAACCAGAGCTAAAGAAACTACCAGGCGCCGATAATACCTCGGCGTCGTTCGGACTTCCCCGAGAGGCGTACGATTTGCTTCCTGAAAAGTTTCGACGAACGGTACGCAGGGACGCTTTGAGAGAACAAGACGCGGCAAGAATCGCAGAACTCGAGGAGGGGCTCAGGGGGCTGAGGCGGGAGGAGACTAGGTAGCAGCATAGGTAAGAGAAGAAAAATATAAATTTGAAAGAGTCGAACCGAGGAATTCCAAGAAATTCTTTTCAGTTTTCGCAAAACCTCGTGTCACCCATGCACACCACGGACATTCCCCCGGCCCCGTCCGCGCTCCGATTGCACTGAAAATACGCGCGTTGGAAAGAGGACGTCGCTCCACACACACCCGACCAAAAGAAGCTTTCGCAAAGTTCCCACCTGGGTTCGAACCAGGGATACAAGATTCAAAGTCTTGGGTGCTAAACCACTACACTATAGGAACCAACGTTTGAGTGATCAAACAGAGGTTGTATCTCTGGACAAGCGCACGGTGAAGTGCTTTTGTTCGAAATTCGGGATAGAATCCGGCGTTTACGCCGGTTTGCAAATTTTGTGGCAAAATGGATGTATTAAGAATCTATATTAAGCCATAAGAGCGTGTTTTATGGGAGCTTAAAGGGGTGTACCACAAAAAATATGCGCATTTGTAAGGCTATGTGATGATTGTACTGTTTGCGATTTTTATCTACCTGTGAAGGAAGATGTGGGTTGTTTCCTTCTATGACCTCTCTTCACTGCGCGATGCTCGCGGCTGCGTCGCGCGTGTGCCTCGGAGCGAGGGTTCGGGCATTCGCCAAGGGCGTTACATCGCACCGTACCTCGCGTGATTCCCCACGTAGAGGGTTTTACCCAAGCAAACGCGGGGTGTCCACAACCATCATGTCTTCCGCAAAGTTTGGCAAGAGCGGCGAGCGCGTGTACCCCGAAGAGGGCAAGGTGGAGGTGGCTGGTGCGTTTTACCGCCGGTGCGCCGCCGCGCTGGTGTTCAACAAGAACGGAGACGTACTGCTAGGCGAGCGTCTGGACCGGCCAGGGAGCTGGGGGATGCCGCAAGGGGGGGTAGAGGTACGTTTGGATGCAAAACCAAAACACAAATCAATCATCATCCACTTTTTTCCATCGCATCCTTTCGTCGGATCCAGTAGTGCACCACCAGTTACGTGAATAAGGTCACCGACTCTCCACGTACCTCATCCCCTCTTGCCCTTCTCATTGCCCAACCCTAACCCTAATAAACCCCAACCCTAAACCAACAGATTAACGAAGAATCCTCCGCCGCTGCGGTTCGCGAGCTTTACGAAGAAGTCGGCATGAAAGTCGGCGAGACGGATGGGCTTGAGTTGGTTTCGACGGTGCCTTGCGAGCCCGCTGAATCGTTCTGCTACGAAGCCGGGGGGTGGCTCGCTGACATGGGGCTAGCGGGTCAACGCTTGGAGTTCACTTTATTTTTTCTCAACACCGTTGACGACGCGAGTAAGTTCGTCAACCTGGCCGGGTTGGCGGGCGAGAAGGCTGAGTTTTCGAGCGTTAAATGGGCGTCTATGAGTGAGGCAGTCGGCGCGGTGTGGGGACCGAAAAGAGGGCCGTACGAGAAGTGCGCGGAGCTCGCGGGGCCGATGATTGAAAAGCGCCTCTCTGGGGGAAGTAGCTGGGGGATGAATGCGTGTAATAGTAATTAATACGCACGCAACCTGAATGGAAATATTTGACTCCGTACTCCAGCGCCACGACACTCTAAAAGTGAAAAGAGTGCGTGACTCGACTCACCCGAGATTCCATGTTTGTTCCCCCTTGACGGTTTATAACTCAAAACCATGTTATCCAAAAATTACTGGCTATGAGGGCTTCTTGCTCGAAAAAGCTCCAGACGATTGCGTCGTCCCCACGCCTCCGTCACCCACTCTTTTCGACGCACTGTCACGTCAAGACTCGAATCAAGATGAGCGCTTTCACCATGGCCGTAGGCGGTACGTTTAACTTTGGGTTCCGGAACCCTATTCTCCCAACGCATCGCGACGGATGTGTATTCGTTTTGGTTCCATTGTTGTCTTTATCCGGTCGCGCGGACATTCGACGTGTTGTTCGTGTGCGGTGCTAGGTACCAGCCTCAGCTCTTGCCGAAGTAGATGCCACGAATGACCACTTCACGTTCGATCGAGGTATACGGGCGCTCGTCTGGGTCGGGGCATAGCGCGCACATCGACATCCAGCGTTTCTTCGTGTCAAGCGCCGCCGTGACAGGATCGCGCCGTCGACACGCAACAACGATCGACAGATCTCGCGCGTGCCTAGAGGTGGTGCACGCCGTTCGTGAAGTCACGACTCAGCTCAGATACATACCAAGCGCATCGTAACTAACCTTTCTCTTCTCCCCCCCAGGCATCACCGCCCCCCGCGCGGTCCGCCGCGTGTCCGCCAAGAAGTCCGCCGCGAAGGCGTTCAGCGCCAAGGTGTCCTCGGTGTCCATGGGGAGCGTTTCCCTGGCCACCTTCACGGCGCCTTCAAGGACGGCGGCGAAGCACCAGGCGCGCGCCCTGCGCACCGCTGTATTCGCGGCTGATAAGCCCGACCGCTCCGGCGCCGATGCCAAGGATGCGGGCAAAGGCCAGCGAGTCATGGTGATCGGCGGCGACGGGTACTGCGGTTGGGCCACTGCGTTGCACCTTTCCAACCGCGGGTACGAAGTCGCCATCGTGGACAACATGTGCAGGCGTACGTTCGATGATCAATTAGGGTTCAACTCGTTAACGCCAATCAAAGGCATCCACGAACGCGTAAGGAAGTGGGAGGAAGTGAGCGGCAACAAAATCGAGCTCTTCGTCGGCGACATTTGCGACTACGAGTTTCTCAGTGCGTCGTTTGAAGCGTTTGAACCGACGAGCGCAGTGCACTTCGGCGAGCAGCGGAGCGCGCCGTACTCCATGATGGACCGCACCAGGGCGGTGTTCACGCAAACCAACAACGTGATGGGGTCCATCAACCTCATGTACGCCATCAAGGAATACGCCCCCGAGTGTCACCTGATTAAGCTCGGGACGATGGGCGAGTACGGCACGCCCAACATCGACATCGAAGAGGGGTACATCACGATCGAGCACAACGGCCGGTCTGATACCCTGCCCTACCCCAAACAAGGCAACTCGTTCTACCACCTTTCAAAGTGCCACGACTCCGCGAACATGTTGATGTGCACGAAGACGTGGAAGCTCAAAACGACTGATCTGAACCAAGGCGTTGTTTACGGCGTCGCTACTGAAGAGACTATGATGGACCCGGCGTTGATTAACCGCCTGGATTACGACGCCGTGTTCGGCACGGCGTTGAACCGCTTCTGCATCCAGGCCGCCGTGGGACACCCGATGACCGTGTACGGCAAGGGCGGCCAGACACGGGGGTTCCTGGACATCAGAGATACCGTGCGGTGCATCCAGATCGCGTGCGACAACCCCGCCGAGCCAGGCGAGATGCGCGTGTACAACCAATTCACCGAGCAGTTCTCAGTGAACGAGCTCGCCGCGTTGATCACCGAGGCTGGTAAGAAGATCGGGTTAGACCCCAAGGTGATCAACGTCCCCAACCCGCGTACCGAGCTGGAGGAGCACTACTACAACGCCAAGAACTCGAAACTTCAAGACCTCGGGTTGGAGCCGCACCTCATGTCCGACGCGCTCCTCGACTCGCTGCTCAACATCATCGTCGAGTACAAAGATAACGTGGACCAGCGGTTGATTCTTCCGGGCGTGAACTGGACGGAATCCGCGTCCGTGGGGAAAACCGTCGCCAAGGCGGGGGCGAAGTGATAGGGTACCTGTAATGGAGTACTTGTAAGGAGTGGGTGATGCGTTAATCATACATTGAAAAAGAGAGACGACGAGATGAACAGAGGAGGTTGAGCGTCGTGTAGTGTTTTCGGAATATATTTGAAGTCATTTTGGAAGAATTGTTTCTGATATATCACTGTATCTCTACACTCAATACTTTTGTAACTCGTGTGCGGTTTCGTTGCCAGGTCCGAATAGCGTCCCGTCCACAAAACTCAACACGTCCCGCTTATTCCCACTTGGACGCGGCGAGCTCGGCGAGGTCCACGACGCGCTGGGAGTAGCCCCACTCGTTGTCGTACCACGCAATCACCTTGATGAGGTCGTCGCCCATGACCATGGTGAGCGCGGAGTCGATGGAGGTAGAAACGTTGCTGCACCTGAAGTCGATGGACACGAGGGGCTCGTCGCACACGGCGAGGATACCCTTCATGGGGCCGGCGGCGGCTTCCCTGAACGCGTCGTTGATTTCCTCGGCGGTGACCTTCTTTTCAACCTGGATGCACATGTCGACGACTGACACGTTGGGGGTGGGGACGCGGAGCGCGATGCCGTTGAGCTTGCCCTTGAGCTGGGGGAGCACCAATGCGACAGCCTTGGCGGCGCCGGTGCCGGTGGGCACGATGTTGAGCGCAGCGGCGCGGGCGCGGCGGAGATCGCGGTGGGACGCGTCAAGGATGCGCTGGTCACCGGTGTAGGAGTGCGTGGTCGTCATCAAACCGCGGACGATGCCGAAGGAATCGTCGAGAACCTTGGCGAAAGGCGCGAGGCCGTTGGTGGTGCACGACGCGTTGGAGATGATCTTATCCGCGTGCGTGTACTGGTCCGCGTTGACGCCCATGACGTAGGTGGGGATGTCGTCGCCCTTGGCGGGGGCGGTGATGATAACCTTTTCCGCGCCGGCTTCGAGGTGCTTGGAGGCACCGGGGGTGTCGATGAACACGCCGGTGCCTTCGATGACGATTTGCACGCCTAGTGCTTTCCAGGGGAGTTTCGTGGGGTCCCTGTTGGAGACGATTTCGATGGACTTGCCGTCGATGGAGATGTGGGTGTCGTCCACGATGGCGACGTCGGCGTCAAAGGTGCCGAGGATGGAGTCGTACTTCACGAGGTGGGACGCTTGCTTGACGCCGCCGGAGTCGTTGATCGCGACAACTTCGAGGCCGGACTCGGCGCGGCCGTGCCAGCAGCGCAGGAAGTTGCGGCCTGGTGGGGGTGAGGGTAGGGGGAGGGGGGGAGGTCAGTTGGTGTTAGATGTGTTGACGCGTTCCGATTGATGCATCCAAAACAATCGGCATCTCGAAAAACAAAAAACCGAAACAGTCACGTTTTCCTGTGTCCACTTGTCCGAAATGCTGGTTTCGGAGCAGTGCGATTGCCGGGAGTGAGACGTACCGATGCGGCCGAAACCGTTGATGGCAACCTTAATCTTCGCCTCGGTGACGGTGTTCACGGCAGCAGCCTATGAAGGGGAGGGGAGGGTGTAAGGTTAGCTAAGGTGGGAATTCCAGCGATAGGAGTACACGCCACAGTCCGGCACTACCCTTACGCAAATCGCAACCTCGATGCGTCTCGAAATAATTCCGCGTCGATGGATGTACCGTGTCGTACCTTGACAGCCTTGCCGCGCTTGAGACCGGCGGTCTGGCCGCGGAACTCAACCTGTTGGATTGATTGGGAGGTGTGAGTGTGACGAGGTCAGTTTTGGGTGCTTTATCGCAGTCGAGGTTGACACAAGAGCGGTAAAGACGACCATCTGAATCGCGTTTGTCACTCGCGGATAGGGCTTCTTTTTTGTCACGCGCGTCTTCAATGGACTCGGAAACCAGGTGACACAGTTCCCACGACCAACAACCAAGCGAAACAAACAGCGTACCTTCAGGGAGGGGGTGGTAGCAGCGAAAGCAGCCATCTTGCTTTATGAAAAGGAAAGGTGGTGAGGTGTGTGCGAGAGTGGTGAGATGGGGTCACCGCGATCGCACCTGGATTTCTCGCAAACCAGCGACACCTGGCACATGAAAAATTATCCTTCCATCTCGAACGTCGCGAGCTCGAGTTGACAACTCATCTCGAAAAATATCGATGCAGGATCTGGCTGTCTGGTGTAACCGAGAGGTCTGATGAAGAGTTCTTTTCACTCGGTGGAACTAGACAGAGAAAACTCGTCGTCGCGGACTGCCGAATCGAAATGTCGACGTGGACACTGCATTTACTTTTTTGACGGAGATTCGCTGCGAAGTCGCGTCTTGGGCCGGAGGTTTGCTTTTCGGAGGGTAGATTCGACGCGCGCCATAGGGCTCCACCCGCGAGCTTGTTGACTCTGGGGAGTCAGCGAAGGGGTTAGGGTAGGGTAACGGGTGAAGGACTTCTTGGGGTGTGCTTGGGAGGGTTCGGTTCTGGTACTGCGCGTACACGGGAAACGCCCGTCGGCGGCAAACAAGTGACGTCGGCCGAAACGCGACGTCGCGACCATGGCAAGTTCATCCCCTGATGAGGTGCACGTGCTGCTGGTGGATGACGACCGCGTGACGCGAACCGTCGTCGCGGGGCTGCTAAAGAAGTGCAGGTACCAAGGTATGTGGAGGATTTTGGGTGTATTGAAGTGAAACACGCACTCACACACCACACGCAACATACCGTCGTCCATTTGGTCGGACACGTCACGCGTCGACGTAAATAATGTTTCCCTCGCTGACCTCCCCCCCCCTGCACCACAGTCACCTCCGCGTCGAGCGGCCGGGAAGCTTTGGCACTCCTAGAGCGCGGCATCGAGTTCAACCTGTTGTTAACCGACGTGATGATGCCTGACGTGGACGGCCCCGCGCTGCTTCACCGCGTGCGCGAGGATCCGGATTTGTTTGAGATGCCGGTGGTGATGATGAGCAGCAACGAGCACGCGGACGTCGTTTTAAACTGCCTCCGACTAGGCGCCGAGGACTACCTTTTAAAACCAGTCACGAAGAAAGCGGTGAAGCACATGTGGGCGCATGTTTGGCGCAGGAAACAACAGAACCAGATGGTCCCGCGGTTTGAAAACGGCGCCGAGGTTTTGGACGACGACGAGTTTGAAAACAGGATGGCCGCCGGGGATTTGCAAATCACGAGTCATGACGTGGACGGCGTGGTGACGGTTCCGGATCCGGATGAGTTCTCGAGTGATGGAGAGACAGATGACGAAATGCTCGATGATGACGACGAGACGCAACGAGCCTTGGCGCGGGCGCACGAGCGGGAGTTCGTGGCGGATCTTGGGAGGAGAGGAGAGTTGCTCAAACAACAGCCGTCCACTTCGTTCCTGGACCCTCGGTTACCCATGTCCATGGTCCGGGAAGGGTTCAAAGAGGGGGCGATGGATTGCGGGAACGGCGGTGTGGGTTCGAGGTCACACATGCCACACATGCCAAGACTTAACTCCGATGAAAGCATGGAAGAAGGAGGAGACGATGCGACTATGCCGGATCGATCCACCAGTTCGCTTGGCGAGCTGGAACAGCGGCGATTAGCTGACCCGCTATTGATTGTTGACCCTTCGACATCCGACACAACAACATATTTGAGACGGCTACAAGCCATGGCCCCTATTGAGGGGCTGGCGGAGGGTAAGCGGACGATTCGAACCTGGATCGACGCGCAGAACAGCTGCAGTAAAGAAATAAACCGAAGCGACGCGCTGCACGTGCTGAGCGGGTGCGCGTCGTTGCTCGCCAACGCGCACGACGGCGGCATTTTGTTGAAAGCCATGCGCCCGAGTTCGCTGGTGGTGAGCCCGCAAGGGGACGTGTCTTTGGCGCCCCCCAGGCCCGTGACGCCAGAAAGAGCCTTTGAAGGAAATGAGCTTCCCAGGGGGACTACAGGGCGCGGTGGTCAGAACAACAAAAACAACGCAAAGGGTGCGCGCGGTCGGTCTCGTTACGTAAAAGACCCGGACGACCAAATGGAATCTGCTGACGACATGACGGTGGACGATACGCAAGATGCGCGCGTGGACGCCGCGGCTTCGTCTTCGTTTTTCGCATCAGCCGCGAAAACGGTGCCTGTCACTACCCATAGAGACACCTCCTCCAAAACTCTGAAACAGAATCGGGACGAACGCCACAGCGCCGAGCGGTTGTATGTCTCGCCGGAGGAGAAGGCGGGGTCAGTGCCGGTTGGAGGGGCGGGCGTGCGCGCGGAGTGTTTCCAGCTCGGGGTGTTGATGGTGGAGATGTGCTGGCCTTCCGTTGCGGCGGGAGCGCGAGGCGATGTTGGCGCGCTTCTCGCGGCGACCCTGCGGCCGGATGGCGCCGGCGCCGCCGAGCTCGCCAAGGACCCCGAGGAATCTAAAATCGCGAAACAGCTGCTTCAGCCGGTGCCCGGGAACCGGCCGAGCGCGGCGCAGACCCACGCGCTTCTTCGCAAGGTTGCTGAAAGTAGAGCGGAAAGTTACGAAGAGTTAAACGCAGATGACGGGTGGCGAACCACACGCGACAGAGGCATGGTCTCGGAGAAACGCAGAGCAGAGCTCGTCGCGCTCGCCGGGTTCCTCCGGGCAAACAGGGAGGCGCGCCAACGCGAAGCGCAGGCGCACAGAGTGCGCTCGGCGCTTTTGGCGCACGCGCTGCGGCAGCTCGGCGGCATCGGGGCCGAGGAGGCGTACCGCCACGGCGATGTCGGTGCAGGCTCGCTGCGTGCGCCTTCGCGGTCACAACGGGAACGGCTCGCGTCAGGCGGGTCCTTCGAAAAATCCAGAAGAGGCGTTTCGTTTGACCTTGGGCGCGCAAACGTTGGCGAACGCCCTGCAACGCTTTTCACGCCAGGGGACGCGCCGCCCGGCGAAAAACCATCCAAGCGCCGCAGAGCGCCTGGTTCGAACGCGGCTGAGCTTGAAAACGGGCTGGAAAAGCACGTCTCCGATGTCGCTGATACAGAAAAATCACAAAAATTACAGGGCAGCACGCCCTCGCCCTCCTCGACGTCGCCGCCGAGGGAAGCGAGCGCGAAAACCTTCAACGATTTGCAACGGCCGAGCTTCGAGCGGCGTTCGCTCGACGCCGCGCGGCGAAGCGCGGATGGCGGGTCGCGCCGGGTTTCCCGACCTCCCTCGAGGCAAACCTCGTTCAACGAAGGCCACGCAGGGTCCTTGGAACGCACTCACTCCGCGAGCGGCGACGCGCGAAGGCCATCGCTGGACCGCGTGAAGCAGCTGCAGGCGAGCGACCCGAGCGGAAGGAGCGGGTTTGGATCCGGGTTAGTGGCGAGAAGTTTCAGCGCCGGTGATTTGTCGCTGCTGGACGCCGGTGACGCCGCAGCTGCGGCAGCTGCGGCGGGCCACCGCCCCGCATCCGAGCTGGACAGCGCCGCGTTCGAGGCGCTTGAGGAAAACTTTTACGAATCGTGTGCCCGGGCGGTGGCGCCCGTCGCGAGGGCGTACGCGCACGCCACTAGGGCGGACGCCGCCGCCGCGTCTGACGCACTCAACTCAACCCAAAATCCAAACTCCACGCAATCCTTGACCACATCCCTCTCCGCCAAACGCACCGCGGTTGAGTCCGCTGCGAACGCAGCTGGTGCAGCGTTAAGTGACGCGTTCACGCACTTCGGCGGCGAGTTAGCGCAGAGCGTCCGGAAAACCAATTTGAAAGTTATAGCGGACGTGTCGCACGGCGACGTGCATTCCTTCGGCGAGATGATCTGTTCCGTGGGCTGGGACCGGGACGGCGAGTACGTCGCAACATGCGGGATTTCGAAGCGCTTGCGGATTTTCGAAACAGCGGCGATGTGCGATTCAGGGGCGGCGGTGCAGTGTCCTGTCGCGGAGACTCGAGTGTCCTCAAAGTTAAGCTCGTTAGCCTGGAACCCGTACGTCAAGCGCCTCATCTCCTTTGCGGATTACGACGGCAAGATTTCGTTATTCGACGCAAACGTCGGGTCCACGAGTTATGAGCTTTGTGAACACCAAAAACGGGTCTGGAGTTTGGATTTTTCGACGTTAGACCCTACGTTGTTGGCATCTGGAAGTGATGACGGCACGGTGAAGGTGTGGTCCACCACCACGCGCAACTCAACCGCCACAATCAAGTGCCGCGCCAACGTGTGCTCGGTACAGTTTTCCCCAGTCAACGCAAACGTCGTGGCCTTTAGCAGCGCGGAGCACAAGACGCACGTGTACGACTTACGACGCACGCAAAGGCCGTTGGTCGTTTTGCAAGGCCACAAAAAAGCCGTCTCATACGTCAAGTGGCTCGGCGCGCACCAGCTCGTCACCGCGAGTACAGATAATACTCTAAAACTGTGGGACGTCACGAAGGGTTTTGCGAATAACGGGGATGGTGGAAATTCAGTCGATCCCTGTTGCAGAACATTCGCGGGCCACGTCAACCACCGGAACTTCGTCGGTCTGGACGTTTCGAAGGATGGTCGGATTGCTTGTGGAAGTGAAGATAATACTGTCCAACTATTCAGCAAATCGGTTCCTACGCCTATTGCGGGCGTGTCACTCGCGTCGTCCGTGTTTGGCGGCAATCGCAATCCGGGAAAACCGGCTGCCGAAAAACCTGGACTCTTCATCTCGGCGGTTTCGTGGTCGCCGGGCGGGGATCGGATTTTAGCGGCTAATTCCTGTGGCGCGGTCAAGGTGCTGGAGCTGACGCATGACGAGAGTTAATAGTTAGGTATTGGGATCTCTATAGAAATAAATACGCACTATTGAATACAAAAGCACTTCTTTTAGTTACGTACGCGCGAGCCAGTCCAACACTCATCACTTTTCTTTTTTAAAATCCCACTTCTCCGATTGTCAGTTCTTGGCTACGATCATCCTTCCATCACGCTTCCAGTGTTGTTCGCGCGGCACCTGTGGTGTGTCACCGTTTGTTTGACGAGCAGACGAGCAGACGTGCGCGTTACCTAAACCCAACCTGCGGTTTTCCCTGCCTTACCAACCTTACCAGCCTTACCTATGAGCGGTCCCGGTGAGGAGCGCGTGCCTCCGCCTCCGCCACCTCGATCGCAGCATCCCCCGCCCCCCGGGGGTGCTGCGGGCCAGCCCCCGCCCCCCCCTTGCGGCGGTGGCAGGTACGGCGGCGGATCATCTGCCCCCGCGGCGGGCGCGGGCACGAAAGGCGCGTGTAACGACTTCATGAGAGGCACGTGTACAAGGGGCGATCAATGCAGGTACTCGCACATCGGAGGCCCGAGTGACGGATCGCGCGGCGGAGGAGGTTCCCACGACCGCACCTCCAGCTACGGTCGCCCCTCGGCTCCGAAAGAGCCGTCCGACGACTGGCAGTGCGACGGGTGCGGCAATTCGAACTTCCAGTGGAGGAAGGCGTGCAAGCGATGCAATGCTCCAAAATCCAAAGCGGTGAAGGATGCGGAGCAGAAAGCGGCGGCGGGGTGGCTTCACGCGGGTCTCACGAACACTTCAAACCGTATTTTCGTCAAGGGTTTCGACCCCAAGACAACCACAGAAAACGACCTAAAGGAACTATTCAGCGGCATCGGCATCATCGCCCGTGTACGCCAGAAGTTTGGATTCCCCGACCAGTGGCCGCACGCGGTTAAGATTTACAAAGATGCCGACGGCAAAAACAAAGACGAGGCGGTTATTAAATACGACGACCCGATGGCGGCGCAGTCGGCGCCTGGTTTCTACGACGGGTATGACATGAAGGGCAGTAAATTAAGCGTGTCCATTGCGACGTCCAGGGAGGACAGGGAGGGAGGGGGAGGCGGAGGCGGAGGTGCAGACAGAGGTGGGTATAATGACAGAGGCGGCGGCGGCTATAATGACAGAGGCGGGGGATATTCCAATGACAGGGGTGGTGGTGGTGGATACGGTGGCGACAGAGGCGGAGGAAGGGGGTACGGCCGGCCTTCGGGAGGACGGGGGTACGACGACCGACGGGGGGGGGACAGGCATAGACCGTACTGATGAAAACGTAAAATCGGTTTTATGAAAAAAATAGTTTTCACATTATCGAGACTGGCCTCATACATTTGGGAATCGGTGGCTGACAGCGTCCGCCGCTTCGAGGAACTCTGCTCGTCGTCATCTGTGTCGAGACGCGCTGCCGTTGCCCGGCCACTTTTCCGCACACATCCCTTCCCCACGCACAAACGTAACAATGGTAAGCAATATGCTTCTAATGAGGTTCCTCACTTCACGTTCCTCATCTGCGCCGTCATACATGGTGTGCGATCGCTCGATCGAAAAGCGTCACGAACGCGCCGACTGTGGCGACACTTTTATAGATCGTGATGTGATCGAGAGATGAAGGTGAAGGGTCAATATACCTATACAACATGACTGACCCCCAACCCCCCCACCCACCCCCAGGCTAACTTCGAATCCGGCGGCATCGCGGGCCTGCTCCTGGGCATGGGCAACCCCCTTCTTGACATCTCCGCGGTGGTCCCCCAGGAGTTCCTCGATAAGTACGGCGTCAAGCTCAACGACGCCATCCTCGCGGAGGACAAGCACGCCCCCATGTATGAGGACATGACGAAGCAGTTCGAAGTGGAGTACATCGCAGGAGGCGCGACTCAAAACTCCATCCGAGTAGCGCAGTGGATGCTCCAAGTGCCGTTCGCGGCGGGGTACATGGGGTGCGTCGGCAAAGATGCGTTCGCGGATGAGATGAAGAAGGCGTGCCTCGCGGACGGCGTCAATGCCAACTACATGGTGGACGAGTCCACGCCCACGGGAACGTGCGGCGTCCTTGTGAAGGACGGCGAGCGCTCGTTGGTCGCCGCCCTGAACGCCGCGAACAACTACAAAATGACCCACCTGGAGAAGCCCGAGAACTGGAAGCTCGTTGAGGACGCGCGCTTTTACTACAGCGCCGGTTTCTTCCTCACCGTCTCCCCCGACTCGATGATGAAGGTCGCCAAGCACAGCGCCAACGAAGGCAAGTGCTACTGCTTCAACCTCTCCGCGCCCTTCCTAATGCAGGTGCCTCCGTTCAAAACTGCGATGATGGAGGTGTTGCCTTACGTCGACATCTTGTTCGGCAACGAATCGGAAGCCGTGACGTTCGCCGAGACGGAAGGGTGGTCCACGAAAGACGTGGCGGAGATTGCGATGAAGATCTCGAAGATGCCCAAGGCGTCCGGGCACAGAGCCAGAACGGTGGTATTCACGCAGGGCATGGACCCCACGATCGTGGCCAAGGAGGGCAAGATCTACACCTACCCTGTTATTCCCCTTTCAAAGGAGGACCTGGTGGATACCAACGGCGCGGGCGACGCCTTCGTCGGCGGATTCTTGTCCCAACTCGTGCTGGGAAAAGACATTCCCGAATGCGTGCGCGGCGGGAACTACGGCGCCAACGCGATCATCCAGCAATCAGGCTGTAAGTGCCCGGGCGTGCCCAAGTTCCAGTGGTGCTAAGTGGTGTTGGTGTGTGTAGACAGTATGCGTAAGACAGTCGCAAGGGTGTAGAATCTCCCTCAAATATTTAACATAAGTGACGATATTTTACAGAAGTTCTTTCGCTTTGCTTTGCTATTAAAATGGACCAGGTCCTGGTCCTGCCATGGGCGGCCCTCCCACGGGTCCCCCTCCCCCCATGCCCCCAGGTCCCCCCATGGCGTCCCCGCTCGAGTGCCACACGTACGCCATTTCGTCCCACCCACAGCTCCCGATCAGCCCCTCCCTTAAACAACTCGCGTCCAGCCCGACCGCGAACTCGGTGTGGTGCCCCCACCGCTTGACCGTCGGGTCCGTCCCATTAGCAGCCAGTTTCCAGTCGAACATCCCCACTGTCATGTCATACGAAGCCGTGTATATTATGGACTCATTATGCGGGCTGCACTTCACTCGGCGCACGGCGTATTGGTGTCCCCGGACGACTGCTAGTTCTCTACTTGGATTCCGGACGTCCCACAGCTTCACCGATTTATCAACCGAACCCGTCGCGATGACACAGTCGTTGTACTTGTTCCAGTCGCAGGTTAGGATTTCATAATCGTGCGCTGGGATGGTCAGCGTGGAGTGCGCGGCGCGCGTGTCCCAGATCTTCAAAGTGCAGTCGCCGGATGCAGTGGCGAAAACCTCCGCGTGCTGCGGCGACCACACCGCGGCGTACACGCAGTACGCGTGCTCCGCGAACGTGCGCAACGAGCCACCGGGGCCGGGCGGACCTTGCGGACCTCTAGGCGCTCCTTGCTCCAGGCTCCATAGCTTCACCGTGTCGTCCCAGCTCGCGCTTAGAAACACATCACGCCGGACTTGGTTCCAATCCACCGCGTACACTTCGTGCGTGTGCTCTTCGAACGAGCGCAGGGGATTGGCCATCGGCGGGGGATTGACGTCCCACACCTTGACGCTTCCATCCCCTGATGCGCTGACTAAGATGTTCTCGTTCTGCTCGCTCCAGCAGCAGTCGTACAACCCATCCGCGGTCTCGAACCGAGCGACTTCCACGAGTTTGCCATTGGGGGCTTGGTCGAGGAGAAGGAGCTGGCCGTTGCCTATGATGCCAAAGTTCTGCGATGTCGTCACCGCCAGCCTCTGCTCGAAGAACGGAGAGAAACTTAAAGCGTACCCGTTCCATTGCGTTTTGAAACGCATGGCGGCGACGGTCACGCGCCTACACGTCTCCCCGCGTTTTCGAATGTGAAATCTACTTTTCGCGGCCAAAGGAGAAAACAACATTGCAAAAAATTCCCCGCGTGTGCAGTTTATCGAGAAGTCCTGCCAGTTGGCGCGCTCCACTTCACCAGAAGGAACGCGTGACAATTCCCGTCATAGTACCCTCCGCACAAACTCATCATGTCTGCTTTCACCATGACCTCCGCCAAGGCTTTTGCCGCCCCCGCCGTCGGCCGCCCCGCGCGCCGCGGCTCCCTCACCGTGCGCGCTGCGGTGGCGCACGGCAAGGGCGGCGAAGAAGGCGGTGCTTCCTTCAACAACGATGCTTTCGGTATGGTTGCCAAGAACGCCAACTACATGCTCTTCGCCACCGCCGTGTCCAAGGTACGTGTCGTAGGGTCAACTTTTTTCTCGACATCGCGTTGGGTTGACCCTTACTCGACGCCAATTGACCGATCTCTGGGTTTATGTCACATCTCCGGTGAACTCATCCCCGGGACGATTACGGGATGAAACTCATCCCGGGAAACGCGATCGCGACACGCGTTTTTCCCGACACGCGTGCATCACCGGAACACGCGTTACAGGAGGTCGCGGATCCAGACGAGCCTCTCGCGCTTCCGGTCATCGAATCATCGCGGAACTCAAGCCAACACATCAACGCGAATCGGAATCTCGTTCCACTCGCACGCGCCACAGATCCACAAGACACGGAAGCGATCGGGAAACTATCCCTCCCTATCCACGTCGGATCAGGAAGCGCCTCGCTCGAGAATCGCGAGTCGTGTTTTCTCATTTTTTGGCATTTTTGGCAAACTAACCATCCGCTGACCTCCTCCCTCCTCCCCAAACAGACCGGCTGCGAAGGCATCATGACCTCCCCCGGCCCCATCACCGTTTTCGCCCCCAACGACGACGCGTTCATGGCTTTCTGCCAGAAGATCGGCAAGACCAAGATGGAGATCATGGAGCACCCCAACCTTCAAAACGTGATCAAGAGCCACATTGTGGAGGGCGCACACCGCCTTGAGAACATGCCCGACGGCACCACGCTCACCACGATCGGAGGCCAGACCATCACCATCTCCGGCGGCGCCGTCAACGGCGCCAAGTTCAAGAAGAACGACATCAAGGTGGACAACGCCATTCTCCACGCCGTCGAGGGGATCATCGAAGCTTAATTGTTTTCATGCATCGAAATACAAACTTTAACCAGGAAGAGATATTCCTTGGGTGACGATGTTGCGCTTATATTTTTCTTCTATAGACGAACGATGTTAGCTTCTATTGTTTAATCATATGATAAACGTGTGATTCTATTGTTCTAGTTGTTGAGTGTGCTTTAATCCTTCTAATCTTCCCTACTCCCTTTACACCAATTCTCGCCGTTGCCGTCGCAAAGTATTTCCCTCGCCTTTGCAAAACTTTTCGCTTTTCGCTTTTCGCTCTCCAGCATCTCGCACATTGGCGTCTCCATGTCCGTTATACCTTCGTCTCCCAGGCCATTGACACATAAATCAACCAGCTCCGAAAAGCTCAGCCCCTCAGCGTCCTCCCCGTCCAGCAACCGTCTCGACCACCCCTGTAGGGAAAACTCCAGGTCCCGCTTGAACCGCCCGCCGGCACACACGCCGTGCGACATGCCGCTCAGCGCTTTCGCTAAACCGCGCGCTTCGCCCAGCGCCCGGGGGTGCTTACGCAGCTCATCCAGCTTGTCGCGAAGCACGGCATCACCGTACAGGGCGAACCTACGTAGGACGTCTCGGCGCGTGATACATGGAGGGTTGATACCTGCAGAAGATGTCGTACCATTACCTATAGAAGATGTCGTACCACTACCCATAGAAGATGTCGTCTCTTCGTGACTCTCATCAATCTGAAAAAAGCTCCGGCGTCCGAATTTTTCGTGTTCGCGCCACCCATCTTTCGGCCATTTGGCGACAACCTCTTTTTCACCCTGCATGCGCTCGTACCAATGCTTTTCGACTCCATAAACTAGTCTATCGACATCTGCTAAAATCGCCGGGTTCTTATAAACTGCCCGTCCCATCATCACGCCTCTTAGCTTACCGCTTTGTAAATGTTTTATCGCCTCGTCGATGGATTCAATACCTCCGTTCAAAGAAAACGAAAGGTGCGGAAAGTCATCGGCTAATTGGTGAACCTCCTGGTGTCTCAACGGGGGAATGTTTCGGTTCGCGGTGGTTGATAGCCCGCCGAGTACTGCGCAACGGGCGTGGACCACAAAGTGCTCGCACCCGGAAAGGCTCGAAACGGTGTCCACGAATGACGAGACAAATGAATAAGAATCACATTCAGCGTCTTCGTCGTATTTTTCTCTGGAACCGAACCGGACTCCGAGCCTGTGTTTCAAAGTAACCGGAACACCCCCAACCGCTTCCTTCATTCGCCGCAAACACTCCCCGACGTGTTCTGGTTGGGTCATCAAACTGGCGCCGAACCGTTTGTCCTGCTCGTGTTTCCCCACAACCTTGGCGGAAGGACACCCGCAGTTTAAATTCACCTCGTTGTACCCGTATTCATCGATACAAATTTCCGATGCTAACGCCAATCGAGTTGGGTCCGCCCCTCCCAATTGACACGTCATCGGGTGTTCCTCGTCGCCGTGGTGTAATAAATCGGGCCTTGTTTTGTGCGCGTACAACACCGCGTCTTGGTTCACCATCTCCGTCCACAGGTGAACCTTGGATGACATGAGACGGCACAAACGTCGGAAGTGTGAATCCGTGCAGTCCAACATCGGCGCGACGGACAGTTTGTGCGAATCGAACCCGGTGGGGCTCATCGCGTCCCATCGCGTGGAGGGGAGGGTGTGGGGTGGGCAGGAGGAAATCGCCTCGGCGCCGTCCTCACCGCGACCCATGCTCACCGTGCGGCGAGAACTGCCGGCGACCAAGGAAGCCGCCGCCCTCAGGAAAAATTCTCGCAACGTTGAATCCTCAAACCTTACTTTGAAAGGCATCTCGAGGCGAGCTCTGTGACTCTCGTTTCGCCAATCTGGAGATTTATCTCGATAAAGCGCCGCCGACGGTTCGAGAAGCGTCGACGGACCGAAGCGGTTTTCAAACCTCGCGGCGCCGCGTCTCACCCCGCCTCACCCGGGAGGCTTTGTTGAGGTCGCGTGTGCTCCAATGACCTCTACGATCCTCTCCGCGTCCGTCTCCGCGTCTGCGGTCGGGGCGTGCGGCGGCAAGGGTCGCCTCGGTGGGGGTAGGGATTGTTACTTAAAATCGACGGCGCCTCGGGATCGTCGACGCGTCAGGGCAGTCGCGGCGGCTTTGCCCAGGGACATGGGGAGCCACAGCGTTGGTTTAAAGCTACCGACCGCCCCCTGTCACAGGCTGTCACAGACTGTAACATTCCGCGACGTGCGTCGCATGGGCGGAAGAGTGGACCCCAGTGACCAGTGGTGGACGAAGGGTTCCCCCCTCAACGTGCGGGATTGCAATTCCATGGATCAATTCTTGGGCGAGCTCGCGAACGCGGGGGATAACCTGGTAGTGGTGGATTTCTACGCGCGGTGGTGCGGCGCGTGCCGCGCTTTGTACCCAAAGCTGTGCAAGCTCGCGGTCGCCAACCCGGATGCCGTGTTTTTGAAAATCGAGTTTGACGACAACAAAGATCTTTGTCGCTCGATGGGCGTCAAGGTGCTGCCTTATTTTCACATGTACAAAGGAAAGGAGGGGAAGGTCGCCGGGTTCTCGGCGAGCGTGTCGAAGGTCAGCAGGCTGAAAGAAGCGCTGGTGGAGCACGGGGGGAGCGATGGGTCTGGAGCTGGCGACGTGTCAACCGCGGGTAACATCGTTCCCTCCGGTAACGAACAAGGGAAGGAAAGCAAACAGCGGGAAACAAGCGGCGCGAGTAGGTAAGGTACGGGATATTTTTTGAAACCATAGAGCTAAGATTGGAGCCCAATTCAATTGCGGTACCAATCAAATCAAGTTGTCATATTATGCGACGATGTAAGTGCTACTACTTTGCGACGATGCTACTACTTCTTACACCTTAAAATACTCCAACACGACCTTACTGCTACGAATCCCTGCTATTCCTCCCCCTTCAGCGCTACTTCCACCAGGGCTTCCAGCCGCGTCGGGTCGTTGTTCCCTTTTCGAAGATTAGGAGAAAGTTTTAAACTCGTAACGCACCCGCGGTCATCCCCTACTAACAGCACGGGATGAACAGGGTTGAACGCGATTTTCGTCAGCTTGGCTTTCCGAACAATCTTCTGCTCGCACATGGGTTCGTGCTTGTTCTCGTGCAGGTCGTACACGTGGACCTTGCCGTCCGAGGTGACGGCGGCGAAGGTCGTGGCGCTGGTCGGCGACCAAGCCACGTCGCCAACCGCCGAATGCAAATCAAACGACATAGCAGGCTTACTCGACCCGTGGTCCCACAGCTTAACCGTCCAGTCCGCGCTCGCACTTATAAAAACCTTCGGGTACTGCGTGTTCCACTTCGTGGTGTACACGGCCATGTGGTGGCCGTTGTACGTTTCCAGGTACTGCGAGTTGTACGCCGTTGAACATTTATGAACCCGGCCCTCTTCCGTCCCAACCACGAAAAGGTGGTCGTGTTCCTTGTTGAAATCAACGCAGCACCCGCCCGCGAGCGCACCTAGCGCCGCGTCGGAAGTGTCCTCGACCGTTTCCTCGCCATTATCGTTGCTGTTGGCGTTAACATTACTCTCGCCAGTCGATTCACCGTTGCCTTCCGGGTCCGCCACCAACTTCAGCTCCATCACGTCCTGGTACACCAATTCAGATTTACTCATCGTCCACCGCGTGACCCGTCCATCACTACTCACGGAGTAGAACTTCAAATCCTTCTCGCTCAAATCCACGGGCGCCCACTTGACTTGCCACACCGGGTCCGTGTGCTTGCCAGTCTTCACGTCGCACTGCCGGATTGGTCTATTAACCTTATTTCGAACGTCGTACACCAACACGGACCCATCATACAAGCCGACGCACAAAAGCGAAGAGTGCTGGGGATGAAAGTCCAAGCACATCACGCCGCTGTCCGTGGTGAACGCGTACTCGGGATGCGACGGGTTTTTCAGGCTGTAGCAGCAAATCAACCCGCTCATCTGTTTCACGAAGTCAAAGCTCCCGTACCCCACGGCGAACAGGTCGTGGTATTCCGGGTTCCAACATATCGCGGTGACGTGTCGTCGTTTCGCCTTTTCGTTGTAAAACTTCCAAAGCGGTAACAACGTTCCTTCGCCTACCCGGAACTGGTCGCTTTGGTCCTCCCAGTACTTGAAGTCCTGCGCGATGTCATCATAGGAGTTTTGGTTCACCATGCGTTCCATGACTCTGACGGCCTTTGTCATCGGCTTACTGCTCATCAATTCTGGCTTCTTCTTGCCCATGTTCAGATCGTGTTCTTTTTTCGAATCGTCGCTGCCCCCGCCTTGCATCGCATCCTTCGCCGCTTGCTTTTGTTTCTTCTGCATTTCCTTCTGGATTGCCAAACGCTCCTGGTCCTCCATGTACGCGTCGTACATGCCCCACTGTGTGGCGGACCCGGAGAAATCGCACGTAGCAGGGGGCTCGGTTTCGGAACTACGGTCGCGCATAGGGTTGTTAACAGTTTGTGAAGCGCGATCCGCGAAGTTAAACTGGTTCCGAAGCTGCTTCGAATCGTCCCCCATCTGTTCCGGCTCTTTGTTCGTGTCGACGTCTTCTTCAGCATCGCCGTTATCTTCGGCATCACCGTCACCATCACCATCAGCACCTTCACCCTCCTCACCCTTCTCCTCTGTCTTCTTTTTCTTTGGCGGGTCGATGCTCGCCATCCACTCGTTCATAGTTTTTTCCTCCAGCTCTGCCAGCGCAATCTGCCGCGTCGCTTCATCAGATTCATTGTGCAGTAAAAACCCATCCGTAGCATAGTGCACCACAAGCTGGTCAACCATGGGTTCGAATTTAAAGCACTGTTCCTTCACACTGTACCGCGCGATGTTAGTAGGCGCGTTCGGGTTGTTCGCCGTGAGTTGTTTCGTTATTTCCTCATCCAATTCCTTGTCCGTGAGCTCTAATTGATTCTCGGGGCGTAGCACGATATCCTGCGGCTCATCGAACGCATCCGCCACGGGCTCCTGCTTCTTCATGCCGCCCTTCTTCTTCTTCTTCTTGGGCGCAGAGGGGTCGACATCCTGTGGTTATTTGTGAGAGTGGGGAAGGATGTCAGATGAAACTAAACTCATGAAAATGTACACATTGTTTGTTGCCGTTCGACTGGTTCGAGCACCGTGCATCTCACGCCGGGTTCGGGGTTGTGTGTGAGATGCGAGCGGTTTCTTTGAGCCTCAATCGGGAGAGGTGTGTAGCGCGACTACGGGTCGATGGTCTGTGGCGTTGTCGTCACGGTCCACCCCAGGAACTACCCGCATCAGGGTGGTTCACCGACGGACGGATGGTGCTCACACCGTCGCGGCGTTCGCGTGAAAAATGCACCCCGGTGCCCCGGAAAAAGGCGACCGCATAGAGCACGCACCTTCTTGGGCGCCATCGCGCACGTCGCTGCACACTTTCCGCGTGGTACACGAGCGAAGCGAGTCCGTTCCTCACACTGCGACTCGACAGAGGCGGCCGGGAGCGCACAGAGGTGTGATGATTTGATGCTAGATTGGGCACTGGTCGGTCGCTGCTGAGAGTCGATTTTTCTTCAGCTTTTTGAAGCACCTGAAAACTTTTCGTCATCAGAGGGCTCCGATGACACCACTCCTCAGCGAGCAGACACCACGTCTGCTGGCCGATCGATCGCGTTTGGAGGCCCACACGCGCGCCCCTCGAAATGGTGCCGACGCCCAGTGAGGCGCCCGGCGCGTACAACTACGTCGTGACGGTAAGAACACTTCGCGCCTTTTTGATGAGGTTTAATTTGTTGTTGCTTTGGGCACCCGCTTCTTTCTTCCCGATCTGACACTACCTCCCATACAACTCTCCACTCCAGGCGCACAAACCCACGTCGGTAACGCACAGCGTGGTGGGCGCCTTCACGCACGACAACGAGCTGAACTTGATCGTAGCGTAAGTGTTTTGAAGGGTCGACCCAACACTGATTACAATCCCAGCCCGATGTTTTGCCAAACAATAAACCAATCAATCATTCTTCATCAACAGTAATGTCCTAACCTTACACCCCCCCTCTACCCCCCGCCCTACAGTAAATGCACCCGCCTGGAGATCCACCTGTTGACCCCCGACGGTTTGCGCATCGTGGTGGACGCGCCTGTGTACGGCCGGGTCGCCAGCCTAGCGCTGTTCAACCCCCCTATGTCTGACTCGAATAATAAAAAAAGCTTTCTGTTCCTAACCACCGAGCGCAATCTGTTCTGCGTGCTGCGTTATGACGAGTTAAAAGGCGAGTTAATCACGGTAGCTTCGGGCGATTTAAGTGATAGAATAGGCCGCCCCTCTGAGTGCGGCCAGCTTTGTGGAGTAGACCCTGACTGTAAGCTCATAGGCGCGCATCTCTACGACGGGCTGTTCAAAATAATCCCGATGGACAAAACCGGACAGCTGAGGGAGGCGTTTAATTTAAGATTGGACGAACTTCAGGTGGTGGATGTTAAGTTTTTACATGGGTATTCCAACTCAATGCCCACCATAGCCGTTTTGTACCAGGACCAGAAGGAAAGTAGACACGTCAAGACGTACAGCGTTGACTTGAAAAACAAAGACTTGGTCCCTGGTCCGTGGCATTTGAATGACGTGGAGGGCGGCACTAGTTTGATAATTCCAGTTCCGCAACCGCTGGGGGGGGTCGTGCTGGTTGGCGAAACAATCATCGTGTACGTCGATGGAAGTGGCGGTGGAAATGGCAGTGCTGATAATCCGAAAGGCAAAGACCCAGTGAGTACTGGTGGCGCTACCAATACCCCTACCCCTATGGACAAACAGTCTGCCGTGCGCATGAAAGCAATCGCGACGCACGCGGCGCCGTTCACGTCGAGCGGGTTCGTGGATGTCGACGGGTCCCGTGTGTTACTCACGGATAGCGCAGGGGTGTTACACCTTTTGGTTTTAGTGCACGACGGGAACAGTGTCAAGAACCTTAAACTCGAACCCTTAGGCCAGACTTCCATCGCATCAAGCGTCTCGTACCTGGACAACGGCGTGGCGTTCATCGGCTCGGCGTACGGCGACTCGCAGCTTATTAAACTGCACGCCAAGCCGATTGAGGTTGATCAAAGTGATGAAGCAAACAGCCATATGGTGGGTGTTACACCAGTATCCACAGGAACCTCTCAACCTCCTCAATTCGTTGAAATCCTTGAGCACTTCACCAACCTGGGCCCTATTGTTGACTTCGCGGTTGTTGATTTAGACCGGTACGGCGCGGGGGAGGTGGTGACTTGTTCGGGCGTCGCCAAGGACGGAACCCTACGGGTCGTACGCAACGGCGTCGGCATCCACGAACGAGCGGCGGTGGAGCTTCCTGGGATCAAGGGGTGCTGGAACTTGCGGAATGGGGATGACACATCCAATGACACGTTTCTGGTGGTGACTTTTATGCGGGAGACGCGGGTGCTCGCGGTGGAAGACGATGACGAAAATCTCGACGCCGCCGGCGAAAGCTCTTTGGGCGAGGTGGAATTTTCAGGGTTCTCAGTGAACGAACAGACGCTTTGGTGCGGCAACGTGTCAGGTGGGTTCATATGCCAAGTCACGCAGACGTCTGTACGGTTGGTGTGCGCGAAATCAGGCGAACGCAGGGGGCAGTGGACCTGCGGTGACGACGAAAAATTAAAAGGCGCCTCCATCGTCGTCGCGTCCGGCAACGCGAAGCACGTCATGCTCGCGACGAGTAGTGGAGTCTTAGTGTGTCTCGCGGTCGGGAGTGGGGGCGACACAGGGGATGCCATGGACACTGATCAACACCTGACTAGAGTCACCAGTTTAGTCTCCGCTGGCGGCGAAGTCGCGTGTCTTGATTGTTCCTCGCTCGGCAACGACGCGGGGACTGACAACCGCAAAGAAGCCTGCGCGGTTGGCCTGTGGAGCGCCGAAGTAAAAACCTTCTCCATGCCCGACCTTGTTGAGCTCTCGAACGCGAGCTTGACGGATGATGTTGGTATGAAGGGTACAGGTACTCAAGGTACTACGAATCAAGAAGACACTGGTGACTCTTCATCCTCCACCTACGTCCCGCGTTCGATTCTCTTTGCTAAGTTCCAAAACGCTAAAGCGTTTTTGCTAGTCGGGCTGGGCGACGGCGGCTTGGTCACGTTTGAGCTGAGTGATTCCGTGTTTGGGAAGATCGAAGGGTCTAATAACTCGTCATCCGCTGCTATCACTACTAAGATGAGTTTAGGCACGAAACCCGTAACGTTGCGTCAGTTTAAATCCAAAAAGCAAACGCACGTGTTCGCGGGTAGCGACCGCCCGACGGTTATTTACGGCAACAATGACAAGCTCGTATTTTCAAACGTAAACGTCGGCGAGGTGAGTTACGCGTCAGGGTTCGACACGAAGAGCTTCCCGGACTCGCTTTGTTTGATCAGTGACACGCTGTTGACTATTGGAAGCGTGGATGCTATTCAGAAGCTACATGTCCGAACAGTGCCGCTAGGAGAACAGCCGCGGAGGATAGCGCATCAGCAATCAACAAAGACGTTCATGGTGTTGACGCAAAACGAAGAAAATAATTCATCCGGGCACTTCGTGCGCCTTTTGTGTTCCACCGGTTACGAGACTAAAAGCTCATACAAGCTGAAGGAGTTTGAAAATGACGGGGCCGTGTGTTCGTTGAGCTTTGAGAATGATCCCAATGAGTATTACGTCGTCGGTACCGCGTTCACGGTTCCGGAGGAAGTGGAACCCACGCGCGGACGCATACTGGTTTTCAAAGTCACAAACGATCAATTGACTTTAGTCGCGGAAAAAGACGTAAAGGGCGCTGTGTACACCCTCGCATCGTTCAACGGAAAAGTGCTAGCGGGAATCAACAGCAAGGTACAGCTGTTCAAGTG
>MDSY01103971.1_pt1 | contig 29622 bp, 34 predicted proteins | sample 811131 | NCBI WGS metagenome assembly MDSY01 (sample SAMN05326643, study PRJNA326480) | marine metagenome | isolation source: seawater | place: Atlantic Ocean: South West | collected 2010 | reverse complement strand
CCCTTTTAAGGTTTTTTCTATTTCAGCCGGTTTTGGACCTTGATCCCCTAAAAGATTTCCAAAAGTAGATGATGCAAGATTTGCAACAAGGGGAAGCATATTTTGTTGTAAAGTTTTGTTAAAACGTTTAAATCTTGGATGATTCTTGCCTTTTCCTAGTCCTTCAGAAGCATCGGTTAAAGACCTTACTTGCACATTTTCAAATGTTACTGGAGTTTTTGATAAAATTTTTCTTTCTTTGTTATTTAAAGATTTTCTGTCGTTTAAGATATTATTAAATACAGACAATTTACCCAATGATGTAGAAGTTTTAGCTTTAGGGTTGTTAGAGCCAAGTAGTGCTAATATTCCAATTTTTTGCTGTGTGTCAACAGTTCCACCTTTAGCAGCAGCTTGTCTTAAAGCTTTTTCTCGACCCTTTTCCCCACCAACAGTTTTGCCCTTTGCATCTGCAATCAGTTCGTTTTTTCTTTTTTGTGTCAAATCCGTCCAAAATTTTCTTATAGCTGGCCCACCAACTTTTGAGTCTAGACTCTTTTTTTCATCGTCTGTTAAATAATCGTAATGGGTTGATCTTCCAAGTCCTTTAGTAGAAAAGTTAGGAACAAAACCGAAAGCTGCCCCTTCGTTATAAGGATCAAAGCCTATAACACTTTTGAATTGTTTTCTATAGTCTTTGCCAGCACTAGACAAAGCTGGTGGCATGATTGCTGGTTGCTCCATCCCCGGAAACTGTTTTACTTTTTCCTTACCATTGTACGTAACAGGCCCCATACCGGGCATGTTCATTCTACGAATTTGACCAGCACGATATCCACCCTGCGTTGCTAGTTTTCTTTCTGCCTCAACATCATCTGCTGCAAAGTTTGGAACAAAATTAGGAATCAGACCCGCAGCAAGACCTCTTTTTCTGCTTGGACCTTGAAAAAGTGATTGTTTAGCAGCTAACTGACTAGCAAGTTTATTAAGGTTTGCGTAATGAACTTCTGCGCGTTGAAGCTCATTACTAAATACTTTTGCAGCATCATTTGTGCTAAGTTGACCAGAAAGTATTCTTTGCATAACTTCAGGTCTTTGGGCAAGAATGTTCCCGATGATTGTTTGTGTCCGAGCTTGTTCTTCTGCTTGTTTATTTAATCCTAAAAATTGTGCGCCAGACGTTTTTACAAAGCTTAACAAATTTGCACCAAGCTTTGCTAATACGGTTGCTAGAAGAATAATACCGGGACCACTTAAAACTTTACCTATACCTTCATAAACACCTTTACCAATGGTTTCGCCTAAGCCAAAAAAGTTAGAAGGACCAACTAAAGTAGTAACTGTATCTAAAGCTTTTAATATATTATCAATTGCAGGTTTAATTGAAAGACTGCCAATTTCAGAAGCAACTTTAGTCAAGTTAACTTGAACGGCATTTAAAGTGCCCTGCGTCGTAGAAGTTAAAATCTTTAAACGGTCAGTAGCTTCTGTGGTTGTTTCATTTGCTGTTTTTAAAGCTTTATCAAATTTTCCTGTACCATCCGCCAGTTCAGGAAGCAAAGATTTAAGGATGTTTATCTGACGACCACCAGCTATAAGCTGTGCTGTGTTTGATCTTACTGCTGGCGTTAAAGAGCCATATGCAGCACCATACTGCTTTAGTATTTGTATAGCTGGTAATATTTCTCCAGAAACATTATCTCTTACAACAATCCCAATCTGTTCTAGCTGATTTAAAACTTCTGGTCTTTGAATTCTTGTAAAGATTGTTTTAAATGCATTACCAATAACAGCACCACCACGAGCAGTTCTTTCTTGAGTAACTGTTACGATGGCTAGAAGCTCATCAAAACTAACAGAGGCATCTTTTGCTGATGAACCAGTTCTTTTTATGGCTTCAGCAAGGTCTTTTGAGCTTACGGCAAATTCAGCATCTACTTGAGCCAGTTTATTTACTACCAAATTAGCACTATCAACTTCGCCCTTAAAGGTATTAAGTGCTGCGGTCAGAGATTCAGTAGCGTTAACTGAATCCATCATGCCAAGTCTAGCAAGAGATAAGGCAGCATTTGTTCTTTCTAGTGTCTCTGGAACACCCAAACCTTGACGAGCAAATTCATTTGCAGAGTCTGCGACCTCATTAAATGCAGTCCCAGTTCGTCTAGCTATTTGAAAAAGTCCATCACTAAATTTTTTAAACTCTTTATCACTTTTGTTTAAAAGCGCATTTATGTCAGTTAGTTTTTGTTCAACATCAATTGTAGTTTTGACAAGTTCTGACATTGCCTTTTGAACGGCGAAAATAGCACCAGCAGAAGCACCGAACGCTAAAACACGAGCATTAGAAGCTTCAAGAGATTTAGTAAATTCATCGGCTGCACCCGTTATTCTACCCAAAGGCTGGGTAAAGTTTTTGGCAATAATTGGGTTTTTATTGAAGTTTTGGGTTTGGCGCGTCAATCCAGACAGCGAAGCTTGTAAAGCTGCCGCCGCCTTAGAGTTATCAAAGGTTAAATTTACCTTTAATTCAGCTGAATTTCCACCTATAGCCATTTATTATTAAATCCTTGTACCAACCTATATTACACTTAAAAAAGCACTATGAGTGTAAATTCATAAGGTCTTCCATAGATAATTTGCCGCCTTTTTTGGCAGCTTCGGCAGTTAGACTTATTCCTTGCTTTGGCTCATCTGAAGGAGCTTTTAAGCCCATTCTTTGTAAATCTTCTTCCGTTGCACCGACAACGGTAGTAGCGTCAGCGTTTTCCATGGATTCTTTTAGCTTATCTGCATTTTGACCCACGTTGTACAATTCTATCAATTTATCAGGATCATCCATGACATCTGGATGAGGCTTGTTTTTCATCTCAGATAGAATATGCTTGAAATATTTACCATAACTAAATAGTTCGCCTTGGTTATATGTCAATTCAATAACAGGTTTGCCATAGTAAGTTTGAGGATTGTCTTCACATAAATAAAAACTATTTAAAAAGAAACCAGATAATGCTATTCTTTTTATGTTTTCTTCTCCAGTTCTTTCAGAAACATCATTAAAATACTTAATTAACAGAGTAATATCTTTCTCTTGTAATTCTTCAAATTCTTCTTTTTTAAATAATCTCTTTTTAAATTTTTTATCTTTATAAGATGTGGTTAAAACATAGTATTCGTTAATTTTTTTATTAGCATATACATCTGATGTGTATCCAATCAAATTGGCCTTTTCTAGCTTAAGTGTCTGAAGCTCTTTTTCGGTGTCTTGTATTTGTTGTTTAACCTGATCAATTTGAGCTTTTAATAAGGTTTTAGATTTAGTAATTTGCAAATTAGTTATCATCTTTTCTAAATCACTAATCTTACGATCTTCTTCATCTGTCCATGATTCATCTTGTTTGAGTTGTTCTAACTTTTCCTTTGTGGATGGCAAGCCTTGTTTGATTGCATGATTCTTGTATTCTTCTGCTTTTTCATCAATTTCTTCAGAATCAAAAATGTCAAGGTGCTTGACATAAAAATCACCATATGAAGAATTATATACCTTAGAATATCCACGTAGAATATCCATATACACTCTTCTTAATAGATGTTTTTCTAGTTTAGCCATTTGTATAAAAAAAGCCCCAATTAAGGGGCTTAGGTGGGTTATAGTTCTAACCTAGGCATTATTAGATTCTTCCACAACCTCTGCCTCGACTTCGGGGCTTTCTGTTTTGGATTCTTGTTTTGCTTTCTTAGAAGCTCTCTTCTTACGCGGAGCTTTTGTTTTCTCTTGTTTTTGTTTATCAACTGCTTCGTCAATAGCCAACTGAGCTTCGTCAGCAGCCCCTGTTTCCTCAAGGGCTTTTAATACTTCGCCAAACTCTTCTTCTGTTTGCGCTTGGCCGACGTACCAATAACTAACGTAATAAACTAATTTCTTAATAACTTCTTCTTGAAATTCAGTACCATCTTCTTCAATTGCATCGTAAGCAGCTAGTTTTTGATTATAATTTTCTCCTTCAAAAATTGGCTTAACAGTGCTATTATCTTCTGGGTTTCCATAATAGGACATATTAAGAACCCACCACAGAATCGTTTTGTTTCTCGCTCTGTTTTCAGCGGTCTGATCAAACAGGCTTGCTTGGGCCATCTCAAATTCTTGAATTTCTCTTTTAATAACCCCATTCTCACTTAGCAAATTTGCCATTTCCTCTTTTTCAACATCAGTTCTGTCTTTTTCTTTTTTGGCCGAAGCTCTTTCAATGGCGTTTTGATTTTCAAAAAGCTTTACATAAAGATCAGCGTATTCTTCCTTGTCAGGGTTACTCATTACACCGCCATCATTAGAAAACCTTTTGGCTAGAAGAGCACGAGTAAGAAGCCCAGCCTTGATACCTTCAGATAATTGTACGCCGTAATAAAGCTCTGCTTCGTCGAACATAGAGCGAGTGGGCTTTTTTAAAAATATAGAGCGATCAACACATTCAACAGAATCCTTAGTTACAGTAACCTCGTTTCCGTCTTTATCCTTTGATTTCTCTTCTACCTTTTTCGTTACAGTCTCTGAAACTGTAAACTTATATAACTTCTTCATATATACCTTTACTTTAACCTGATATCAAAATTATTTAAATAATCTTCGATTTCCCTTATTGTATCATTGCCTTGATCTAAAACCCTTTTACGACATCTTTGATACATGTCTTCATCAATATCATAGCCTTGAGCTTTTAAATCTTCTAAAATAAATAGGAAAGATTTGTAAAGAGACACGACTTTACGTTGTACTTGGAATTGAAGAAATTCCTTTTCCTTTTCCCCTTTCATAAACCTTTTACCTTATAAAGATTTACACGATTTTAAAAACAAGAGAACAAAAAAAGCACCCCCGAAGGGGTGCTTTTATTATTTAATATTTATCAAATGTTAGTTAAGTTTTAGACGTAGATACCGCTCATAAAGAAGCCAACATCTTGCTGGGCAGGTCCACCAACTTGAGCGGAGAAACCAAGCGATATAGACTTGTTGGAACCAATGTCTGAGCTATACTCTTGACTGTCGATCTTACACTTCTTGAGGGTGTACATTGCCATCCGCTGAGTTTGTGTGGCTGTGCCAGCACCCGGAGCAAACAATTCAATGTCTACATCCATAGCAGCATCAGAGTCAATAACGTCAGCCAAACTACCATCGGCAACATCTCCAAGGTTTGCATCAACAGAGAGCGACACGGTAACTGGGAAGGAAATTTCACGAGCAAACGCGAATTTCGAACCAAGCTTTTGAAGCGGGTCACGGGAAAGGTCAAAGCTCATTGTGTAGCTTTGAATCTTAGCATCAGTAAGAACAACACCAGTCAACTGGCTTAATTCGGTTGCGCTTTCGTTCGGATACCAGCTTAGAGTAATATCGCCCGGACGCAATGCGCTAACACCAGATTTGTTGGGTAACGGATGCGGTCCGGCTGTATCTGGGTTCGTGCCAGCATCAGACATACCAGAAGGCAATGCGTATTTTCTAGTTGCATCCTTAGTTCCGTTGGCGGGGTCAACAGCAGGAATAAAGTTACCAGAAACACCAGCAACAAAGTCCATGTTGAGAGCCTCAACACTCACAGAAGCAGTTGGGAAGTCGCCAACAGCACCTTCAGTCGAGTAGGAAGTAATAAATCCATTACCAATTCCAATCACGCTAGGTGGTGAAGTTGTTGCAACATTACTGTCAGCAAGAGCATCACTACCCTCTGCAACAGTTTTAATAAAGTAATTTCTTTCGTCCTCGGTTTTATTCAAGATACCCGAAAGAGCAGACCTGCGGTCAGCAGAGCCAGATGGGGTAACGTAAAAACCAAGGTTATGCTCATTAACCAAACTACCCAGAATATAGGAGAAGTCCAAAGAAACAGTGGGCGACTCTAGGATAACGCGGTCAATAGCAGCCAATTCACCAAACTGGTTAACGTCCTGTCTGGTAATGTTGAAACTGTAGTTAGCAGTTTGTATTCTTTGTAGTTGATTCACAAAACTTACGCCCATGAGACCAGCCCCAACCGAATCTACTCCTGTAGCAGCGATTGTGGCTAGTGATCTTTGGCCCAAGTGGAATCCAGTTGCCGGTGCAGGTCCAGCATACAAAGCCTCACTTTGATAAATAATTCTATTTTTTGCCATAGGTAAAATCCTTAACTATATGTCTTTAATTACAATTTTTTTTACTAAATGGGAAGTTTTTTTATTATGGGGTTCTTATTTTTTTAAGTTCAAAATCAATTAAAGCACTATAAATATTAGGGTTTACATTGTTTATCCCAGCAAATGAAGCACCTCCAATTTTGCTAATATTTACATTATCTATAAAAATTGAGTCATTTGTGCCAATTTTAGAGTCTGTGATCCCAGTGTAATTATAGTTACTATAATTAGTAAAATCCCCTAAATTATTGAAAGGCATTTCAGAAGCAGATAAAAGACCAATATAGTCCTTGCTTGTGTCTCTAAATATTGAACAAGCAGCGTCTAACATAAATTGATTATCTGCTATAACTATTGCTCTAGTTCGTACGTCTGTTTGTTCTTCCCCGCCAAAAGCAAATGGCTCATTAGTGCCTCCCATATTTTTTAAGAAAATAGCTGGATAGGTTAATGAATCAGGCGGCAAACCAGTGGCTGAAACGCCTATTTTATTAGAAACCGTAAATTGAGTTTCAAATAAAAGCCTTTCTTCAGTTTCGTTAGTTAAAAATATATTAAAATCTTTAATTGCATAATCACCACTTATTGGAGTAGATGCCGTGTCCACGCTACTCGTAAAATAAACTTGGCCCTGCCCATAATTAATTCCAGTAAAATTTGACTCAGTTCTTTCTTTTTCTACCCCATTCAAGTAAATCTCATTAATTATATTAGCTCCAAAACCATCGCCAGTAACAGAACTATCAGCAACAAATTGTCTGAATGGTGAGCCATAAGTGTGATAGCCTTGATATAGATTGTTAACAGGATAGAATAAAGAGCCATAATTTGTAAAAGCTTGCCCTTTTTTTAAGAGGGTGTGATCGACCCACAAGTAAAAGCTCGACATAACTGTGTTGTCAAATTGTGGTATCATTTTTTAAATCTTTGAGTTTTTCCGGTTTGTAATTGTTTTAAATAACTATTTATGATAGATGACATATATTTTGAAGGTCTGTAAGCAGCCCCCCTAAGTTTTTTAGACGCTTGAATACCTTGACCTGATCTACTTTTTTCAGAATTACTAAGTAAGTAATAACCAAGTCCAGATATGCCTTTTTCAATTGCTCTTACCCAACTTCTTCCAGCTTCCCAAGGCATTGGTGTTATTGACTGTAGTTCTTGCATCGTTGGTACTCTAACTTTATATTGATAAAATGTCTTACCACCAGAAACTATTTTTTTTGGTGTTTTTAAAATTTTTCCAGACATTTGCAGATAAGCTCTTACTAAATCAATTGGTTTATCGTTTTCATTAAAGCCGATGAAGCCAAAAAGAGAGCCTTCTCCAAAAGCAATTCCGTTTAAATTTCCACTAAAATTAACAGTATTTTCTGAGCCAGCTTCAAGCTCTTTAGTTATTAAACTTGCTTCAAAGTTTTTTAACATTTCTTCCTTGGCTTCTTTAGCTCTTTGTTCGGCAACCTTGAACGACTCTTGTCTTATCCCTACAGACTTACCAATCTCTCTTTGAAGATTCTTCTTGAGAGCATTCGCATTAACTTTGACGTTTTTTATACTAAATCGCATTAATCAGTTTTCTCTAGATAAAAAATGTAATATTTAAGACCTATATAATCTTGAACTTTGTCGTCAGTAATTTTATTAAAAGAGCTTCCGTCAACGTGGATAACTTCTGTTTTCGAGCCATCAAGTATATAGTCTCTTGCGTCTTGCTCAACTTTTATTCTTACAACACCTTTTCCTATCGTTATGTTGCCTAGTTCCTCGCCAAGCTCACTTTCTTGGTTATTAGTATAATTAACTATGCCAGAGAAAACACCAGAAACTGGAACATAAGTATATTCTGTTGGGTTAGAAGAAGCTCCATATCCAGCATAAGAGTTGTTAGAAATTGTATTTGCGACTACTCTTTGTGGCTCTTTAACAACCACAATTTCTCTTTTAAAAGTATCAAAATGATCCCTAAGAGTTCCAGTTAGGGAAAATGCGTCTCCAGTTGTAATCAGGTTAGCCATTAAAGATAGTTTCTAGTTCTGAGTAGATTATCATCAATGCGGGTATTGTTCTTTTCGCTAATCGTGTCATCACCAGCAACTTGGCGGGGGCTACTTCCAGTAAGTTTATAAGATGTTACTAATCTTGTTAATTCCTCTCTTTCTAAGTTTCTAGCAGACATCCATGTTTTACTTAATTCGTTTTTATTAATCTTTCTGACGCGAGCACCATCTGAGGAGACTTCTACGACAGAATCATTCGAAGCCGCTCCAAGAGTGGCCCTAATCTTAAGATCATAATAATGAACAAAATACAACTTTTTAAATATAACCGCTTCTTCTATTTCAAGTCCCGTTTCTAGTTCTTGAGTGTCAGCATTCAAGGTGTAGCTAGTGTCAATCAAATTATTGAGTTGACCAAGATTAGTTCTTAACCAAAAAGATATAGCAGCAATTGACAAGTCTGATGGGCTTGCCAACTCTCTATAAGCTTCGTCTGCAATTGAAACAATTTTTACCATATTTTTTCTTTCTTAAAAACGTATTGTTGGATTAATATTAAAATAACCCTCTACCAGTTTTATTCTGCTGGTATGGGTTGCTTTGTCAATAACTTGTATATCATATATACCTTGCGTAGATGCTAAACCTGTTGTGTTTGTACCACTTAAATTTATATCAATGTGTCCACTCGTGGGTGACCCCGTAACTGGAGCAAGGTCCAAAATAGTGCCAGTAGACCCATAAGTAGGACGCACGATTCCGCTAACTAAATAATTACTTAAATCAAAAACGCCTCCACCCGATCCTGTCACACTGAAGCGGTGATAAAAGTCTGTTCCTGCTGATAAAGTTATGTCGTACGAGTTAGCCATATAATATATATTATATTACACAAATATTTCACATAAAAGATAAGAAAAAAGGACTAGATTAAGTCTAGCCCTTTTAATAATTTTTTTATGTTTTTTAATTACCTGCCTTCAGATAAAATTCTTTTCATCTCATCAGATATTGGCTGTTTTGGCTTGTTTGCAGAAGGCATCTTATAACTTGCTACGTAGCGATTAAACTCCTTCAGAAGCCTGTTAGAGAGCATTTCTCGGCTATCTACTGGTACAATACCCATTTCAGCTGCATGGCGTTGTAAATCACTCTTGTTAAGTTGTTTTAGATAAATCTCATATTCATTAGCATCAAGAGTTCTATACTTACTTAAGCCACTGTCTCCCCAGATTTGATCTAAAGTAGTTGGCTCTGGACCTTCTACTTTACCATGAGCCTGATTTAATTCATTAACTTTCTTAGAAGCTGTTTTTTTGGCGGTGGTTTTACTAGCTTTTTTTCTTGGCATAATCCTTTTTCCTTAAAAGGGCTTACACGCTAGGGGTCTATATGGGAACAAAAAAAGACTCAGCCTTTCGGCTGAGTCAATTTTATATGAGCTATTACTAGTTTGATTACACAGCGATACCGACAACGGCACGAGCGTCAATACAAACACGACCCTCTTCCAAGTAACCATAGAAGCCAGTCTTTTCTTGACGGGCAACAAACTGGTCATCAGGAAGTGCGGTAAATGTTCCACCACCATCCGCTTGACGAGCAACCGGACGAATGAATGCTTCACGGGACAAATCAACACCAACAAGAATCTTGTCAGCAGAGTCAAATGTTCCGCCACCACCACCGGGAATGGTCACGCTAGAAGCAGCAGCCAATTCGGTGAACAGGGTGTTGTACTTCTTGCCATCACCAAGCTCGATGAGCTCGTGAAGAACAACGCCAAAGATTTCGCTCATTCCAGCACTACGGAAGATTTCCTGACGGATATTATCCGGTAGAGCAACAGGGCCAGTGCTCACTGAGCCAATGTTGTTCACTGGGTTATAGGCAAAACCACGAACGTTAGCCATAGTCTCAGGGTCAACGAACAAGTCCGTCAAGCCCTTGCTATCAAAATTAGCAGGAGTACCATTAGCAAAAGAAGTGTTAATTCTCTTAGTTAGGGTCATTAAATCACTCAAATCATTAACGCTAAATATATTAGCTGAATCAGAGGAAATAACGTGAGCAAGGCTATTAGTAGTAGCTTCGGCAAGAGCCTTAAGAATAACAGCCCAAGCATTACGCTCTTGTTTAACAAGAACTTCTTGAGACATTCTTTCTACAGCTTTGCTTACTATGTCCAAACGACCACGGCGAGCGTAGCGTTTTAGGAAGCTAACAGCACTATCCAAACGATAAGTGGCAATCTTCATTTCCTGAAGACCACTTACCTGACTAGAAGGAAGACCACCAGCCATACCCTGAGACCAAACGCTGACATAGTCTGCGCCTTCATCGTAATAAAGGTCTAGCGGGATGCTGGGACTGTCGTCCTCATCATAAAGGCTGTCGCGATAAATCAAACCAGCAGTGCCAGCTTGAGCCAATACTTTTTGAGCGACAGGCGCAATAAAAGCAGCGAAAGCCTCTGCAGCTTGAGCAGCTTCGGCAGGACTCTTCGAGCCCAAAGCCTTGATTAACTCAATCTGTTCTGGGGTTTCTTTTAATTTTAATTTCATTATATAAACTCCTATATTTTAAGGTTTAGAGCTCGATTTTAAGGAGAACGTGGTTATTTGCATCCAACGCTCCAAGAGCCTTACCAACGGCAGGGGCTTTGGAAACGTGATCTGCATCCTTCGCAAGCTCACCAGCAGCAGCAGCATAAACAGTATCTCCGGGGGAGAAAGTATCAGCAGCTAAAGTAGCTCCGCTGTAAAGAACAATTCCGCGTGTAAGAACAGGAACAGCTTGTCCACTGATCACAAAATCATTTTCCGCAGCTTTGCGGGGATTAAAGATCAACTTCTCGCCGTTTTCGTCTTCTTCACGCACATCATATAAAAGCATACCCAATGGGATATCTTTAGTTCCGCCAGAACCACTAGTACAAGTGGTCACCTGAGCAGAGGTGCGATATCTTTGGGACACCGTGTTTGCATAAGCATTTCCGACAGCACCAAACATTTCAACTGGTTCGTCGTCAGAGTTTACAAATCCAGAAGGACTTGCAATCTTTACCATAGTTCCTTTGAACGCTGGTACTGCGCCGCTCCAAGAGAAAAGGTTGATGACATCGTGCTCATCATAATCTCTTAATGGTCTTAGTGTAGGCATAATAAATAATTCCTATTTTATATGTTTAATTATTTGATTTCAAATCCATCTACTGAAAAGGCAGATTTGTATTTTTCGAAAATGGTTGGTTCAGTAGCATCGGTGGAGTTAGGAACTTCAGAAGCTTGCACTTCAGCGTTCTCAACAGCCTCTTCAACTACTTCTTGAGCAGAAGCTACTTCTTCTTCCTTTTTGGAAGCTTCGGCTTCTTCAGCTTGTTTTCTTTCTTCGGCTTCAACAACCTCACGCTTTCTGCTCTTTAGAAGAACATCAAGCTTTGCGGCATAAGCAGAGAAAGCCTCATCATCCATGTCTTTAATATCAGAAGCAATTAAATTACGCTCCTCATCTTCGAGGGCGAACTCTTCATCAATCGTGGCCATGTTTGTGTTGAAACGCTCTTCAGCTTCGCGTTGGGCTTTTTCAGCCAAAAGCTCACCAAGTTGCGCTTGTACTTTCTCAAGTTGCTCCTTGGCTTCGCCGTGCTCCTTCAACAAAGACTCATGCTTTTCAGTAGCCTCTGCGAGAGCATTTTCAACAGAAGCTTTTTCTGCTGCAAATTTTTCCGAGGCGGTCTTAAGCTCATCTTCAATGAATTCACTAACAGCAGAAGCCTCAAGCAACTTGAGGTTCTCGTCAGTAATATCTTGAATATTAGTAATTTTCATAGCTATACTCGTATCCTTTTTTACATTATTATTAGTAGTTTGTGAAATTTTTTCTTCTTTAATTTCAACTTTTTCTTCGATTTCTGAAATTTCCTCCTCAGTGGCAACCACTTCGGGTTCTTTTTCCTTTTTGGTATGAACACCTTTTACCTCGGCAGCGGGTGTTTCAGTCAAACCAATCCCCAAGGGGATTACATTATTTATGACTTTTCGGTAAATGCTTCTACCGTCTTCGGTAGTCCCAGTTCCGCCAAAACTTTTTAAATTGCTCTTTAGCTCATCAACTTCTTGAGTAGCGGAAATAATCTCTGCATCTTCAAGGTTTTTGCTTTCCCCTTCGATTAAAGCTAAATTATACTCGGAAAAACCTAACTCCCAACTAGCAGAGATTCTTTGATACGAATCCCCGTCTGGGTCAGTTGAATTTTCAATTAAGTCTGCAAGATCGCTATTTACAACTTTCCAAACAACCCCACCAAGAGTAACGTTGAAGGGTTCATTTTTCTCTTTGACCTGTTCTTCAGTTAGGGGCTTGTCTGTTCCAAACTCACTAAAACCAGCAGTTAAAATAGTCCCAATGACTCTTTCTCTGTTGTGTTCAATGTTAATGGGTTTATTAATAAAATCTTTGTACATGGCAATAGCAGTGTCAGTGTCTACTGCGTCACCATTTTTGTTAACCCGATTGGTTACAAAGGCATTAAAGGCAATTGGCAAAAGATCAATGTTCTTGTCGGTGTTAACATCTGGAACGAAATCACCAATGTCAACATGACTAGCTAATGCCAAATATTTATCTTTTTCTTCCGAAACCAGTGGTTTGATTACGGAACTAAAACTGGTAGTATATTTAAAATCTTTCATAATTTAGATACTAGATACAAAGTAAGCTACAGAAATATCGGTAGAATTGGGAGTAAAACTCGCACATTTGATTGGGCTACTTAAATTTAAAGTTGAACTAGGCGGAACCTCCAAAACCCCCAAGTTAGCATCATCAGCAAAGGTAAGTGTTTTTGCAGCAGCATTTCCATTGGTTACAGCGGTAACATAAATATTAATGGGCTGAAGAGTAGCATCTCCTGAGATTTTTGCAGTTCCATTATTAGCTATATAATTTGAAAATTGTTGTAACATTTTAATTCCTTTTTATTTTTCGTTAATTTTTTTCCACAACTCAGAGTAATCACTAGCAATACGCTTCTGTTTCAAAACGGGCAATGCAATATGATCTTCTAAATCTTTAGCTTTACTTTTGTCTTTGGCTTTTTTAAGCTGCTCTGGAGTTGGCGCACCTTTTTCACCTTTTTTTCTCATTTTTTCTCCAGAACCCCTTTTGATTCTTTCACGTTTTTCGTGGATGTTCTTCCACAAGCTTGCGTAACCTGCTTTAGACTGCTTTTTCAAAATAGCCTTTTGCAAAGCTGGAGGAAGTTTCTTTTGCTTTTCTGTTAAACCTTTTTGGTTTTTGTTTTCTTTCTTATCTTCTTCCTCGTCTTTGTCTTTCTTATCGTCTTCCTTTTCTTCTTCTTTTTCGGGTTTTTTGCCTTGTTTTTTTAGAATTGCTTTTTGAAGAGCGGGTGGAAGTTTCTTTTGCTTTTCTGTTAAAGCAGCGTTTGAATTGCTATACATCATGTAGTCATGTACGGCTTCAACAAAATGTTCTGCTTTTGAAATTTTATCTTGAGCCCAAGCCATTATGTCAGAGCCATCACGCATGGTTCTCATTAATTCCACGAGTTGAGCAGACTGAACTGCGATTTTCATCAGTTGAGTTTCAGCCATGCTTATTTCGTGATCTTCATGTGCGGCGTTAGACTCAGAATCATCAGTTTTCTTACAGTCACAGCCCGAATCGTTATTGTCGCAGCAGCCACATTCTTTATTTTGACATCCGCAATCAGCTTCTGTGATTTCTTCTACGTTTTTTAATTCAGGATAAATTTTAAGTAGCTCGTCTTGATCAGCAAAGGTTTGGCCATCCCAATCTTGAGAGCCTTTGGTGTAATCTGAGACAGACTTGCGAGCCTCCCACATTTTACACGACCAATAACGAGCTTTTGTTTTCGGACCCGGATTATCGCAGTTGTGACGGGCGCGAAAGTTTTTTCTTCTATTTGGGTCATCCCTTTTTATTTCCATATTGGGATCACCAAAATTTACTTTTACAACATTACCTTTTTCATTTTTGACATAAACAGAAAACTTTTTAGGCCCCTTTGGAGTCCTAAAAGGTTTGTTTAAAGTTTTGCCTTCTTTGGCTTCAATAATTTTTGGTGTTATATCAAATTCAAAGTCACTCATTTTTATTCCCATTCAAATCCTAGTGGTTGGTAGTCATCTAAATATAATTCATCTACATTTTGAAAATCATAATCTAATTTATAAAGATCAACGTCAATAGCAGCTTGTGCAAAATCTTCATCAGAAGGAATCATATCATCGGTAAGATCAAAGATGTTAGAATTATTAACTTCAATATTTTGATCTTCAAACTTAAGCTCGTCAAATTTAATAGAAGCTACATCTTGATCAGCTTTACGGTAAGAGTCTTTTACTTTACCACCGCGCTTCATTTTTAGAAACATATTAACACGAGCCATAGCCCAACCACCACGGCTCATTCCGGGGCGGTGACTTTGTGAAAAAGCACCAGCACCACGACGATAAACCTTCTTTAACTGAGAAAGAGTAACCTTTTTAGTGGGATGTTTTTTGTTGTGTTCTTTTACTTTATTCTTTAAGGCTTCAACAACTTTTGCAGAAAAAGTTATTGCAGAGCCACCCTTGCCAGCACTTCCGGGTTTGTTCTTGGATGAACCCTTTTTTCGCTCTGAAGGTTTGGCTGGTGTTTGAGCACCAGATTTACGTCCGGGCCGTTTAGCGCCAGACACCTCTATCTCTTCAAAGCCAAATTTGTCATCCATTTATAAAAAAGCCTTTTTCAGTAGTAAATACACCAAAAAATATGTATTTGGGAATTATTTTATCATTTGTAAAAAAGACCTCATCAATACGTATTGATACACGTTCAAAGCAACGCTTGTGGCCAGCGCAACACCAAAGAAACACATTATCCATGTATCTGCATTGTTGTAGCCAGAAGCTTTACTTTTTAGATTTTCCTTTTGTTTTCTTTTTTTTATTATTTCCTCGGATTTTTCACATATATCACAATCATATGTTTCAGTTATCCAAGTTCCATTCTTATATTCTTTCAACCTTGTTTTTTTCATTTTTATGCCTCGGTTCTATTTTTCCCACTTCTTAGTTTGTTTAATTCTTCAACCAAGCCGTTAATTATTGATCGGGCTTCTTGGATTGCTCGTTGCTGGGCTTCAATAACCGTGCCCATTGATCTTACTTCTAATTGATGCTCAAAGATTTTTTCCTTTAATTCACCATCTTTAGAGATTAAAACCACCTCAACATCATTTCTCATATTGTTTATTTCAACCTTATGATTGTAATCATGATAAAGAAAAAACGGCATGTAAATACTTGATGAAACTATAAATCCTATAAAGAAATAGCTTTGTAATATTTTTTTACACCACTGTTTTAACTTATTTATATAAGCTTTCATACAAGTAATTACACTATATATTATTAAATTAATAAAAAAAGAGGAGAGCCATTAAGACTCTCCTCTTTGAGCAGGGCGACCATATTGCTATGGTCTATGGAATAATTTTTTATTCTGTGGGTAAACCGCCAGCATACCAGCCTTCTGGCAGCTTGACTTTATTCTTAGAAAGTACCCATTCACCATTCTTCATTACGTAAACCTTTCCTTCAACATTTGGCCCGATTCTCACAAGTGCTTCCTGTGTGTCCACAAAAACAACTCTTGTTGATCCGCACCCAGTGAAAAAGGCAATGCTAACTAGTAATATCAGAATCTTGTTCATTCTTAGATTGATTTTCTTGTTCTTCGATTCTTGCTCGCCATCTATCTTTCAGAGATTTGGGTATAGTATCACTATCACTAGCTTTAGTGTCTTCTCTGATTAGGTCTTTGAGCCAATCCAGAAGGGCCTTGATTAAAGCGACCCAAGTCATGGATTAATTCTTTTTAGCAAGACCTCTAGAAACAGTGTAGCCAAGAGCACTCAGGGCAGATGCTACAAATCCAAATACTTGATTTGCAGTTCCAGCACCTTCAGGGTTTAGCACACCAGCACCCCACAGTAGAGAGCCAATCGCACAAATAGCGGTAAGCCAAAATTCTGTAGTTTTGTAACCGGGTTTAACTTCGTTTTTCTTTGTAGTAGCCATAATAAGTATTGTATATTAGAGTATTATAGAGAGTCTGTCAAATTTTTTATTCAGATTCTTCTTCTGTGTTTTCTTTTTTATTTAATTCAGCGAGCACGATTTGAGCGGCTTGTTCAAGAGTTTGATGTTCTTGGTAGCTTAGTTTGAGTTGACGAGCCGCGTTTACGAGTAGGTTAAAAGCGTCATCGAGTGACATTTTTTTCTCTTCTTCCATGTGTTATTATATCAGGTAGATATCGAAAAATCAAGTTTTAATCATGTATTTCATTACCATTGAAGGTTGTATGTTGTTGATTGGCGCATTTTCCCCTGTATCACCGATGGTGGTAACAAAACCTTCGACCCGGCCACTCGATCTTTCGCTTCTAGCATTCATACCCTTGTTGTTGCGAGTGTCCCTTCTGGGGTTACTGCCCATCATATGCGGATATGTTGTGGTAGCCGGGTGACTATGTGCTGGTAATTGATTTACATTTAAACTGACGCTTTGTTCTCCAGAAGTGTCACTTACGGATTCAAGGGCTGCTGGGGTTCTTCCTGCAGTGTTTCCTCCTTCGCCCACTACTACACGCCCAGCCAAGTCGGGAATATTAAAGGTTGAGCTTCCGTTACCTGCTCCATAAGTCGTTCCAATAACAGCAAACAAATCAGAATAGGTACTACGGCTAACCTCTCCACCATTACACTCAAGAAATCCGCTTGGAATGGTTCCTCCAGCCCAAATAATCACACACCCAGTTGATACATTGAAACCGCTTTCTCCAACTGAAACGGACCCTGTAACCTTTAAATTTCCAACAACGTGGAGGGCTTCTTCCGGACTGGTGGTGTTAATGCCCACCTTGCCGTCATGTGTTATTCTGACTTTTTCTGTCCGAGAACCACCCGATGTTAAAGTGCTAAAACGTAAACTTCCTCCAGAAGCAACATCGTTATTTGCTTCTATCCCGCCTATGACTGTGTTGGTTCCGAGAGTGATTTCTCCACCGCCGTTTACTGCCCCTTTTAAAAACCTTGCTACCTCAACAGTCGAAGTGCCAGCAACTCCGTACTCTACGTGTAGCTTTGCTGCGGCACTGCTTACATTTCCAATAGTGATATTGCCATTGTTGTAAATTCTCATTCTTTCGGTATTGTCCGTAAGAAAAATCAAATTTTCACCTGTCGAGCCAAGAAAGTTTAGATTGCCGCCCGAATTATTTAACTGTAAATATACAGCCGAAGTGCTAGACTCAAGCTGCAGTACCGTGCTAGTTCCAGAAACATGAAGCTCATTGGATGGATTGGTTTCTCCGATTCCCACGCGGCCATTTTCATCAAAAGTAACTACAGTGGCATCATCAGCCTTGCGAAACTGTAAACCCATCGTGTCATTTGCTCGAATTTGATAAATCTGCTGGCTGTCGGTCCAGAATTGAAGATTTGGAATTATAGAACCAGATGTTCCATCTGCATCTACAATACGTATGGCACAATCATGATCACTTGTATCTGAATTTCCTCTAACGTGAAGTCTTGTAAGCACAGTTGCGCCTGTTCCCACGCCAACCTTGCCATCTGACAATATTCGCATACGCTCGGCACTAGTTCCTGCAGAGTCTGTGTAAAAAGAAATGTATCCATTAGTATTTCCTGATGTAGTTCCAGATTCTATTTTCGCCACAGAGCCAACATTGTTTGAAAAATTGATAGTAGAAATTACGTCGGTAGAGTTATTGTTTGCGTGTCTTAAGCGTAAATGTGCTCCAGTGGAAGCTGATCCATCGCTTTTAATCTCAACATCGCCCTCTGGCGAAGTCGTCCCGACGCCAAGTGACCCCGCTATATTTACTCCGAAGTCAAATTCTGCTGGATTTAAATCTCTTAATCTTACGTCTGACATTTTTTTATTCCTTTTTAATTAGTACCTTGGAAAAAGGTTTTGATTTTGATCATCTTTTATTAAATCTTGTCCTGTTGTTGTACCACTTCTAAGGTCAACTATTTGGTTAGTGCCTATTCCGCCCATACTTGATGTCGATATGCCAGAATATAAAAATCTTTCTTTAATTTGTATTACACGTCCACTAACAAAAAATCCTTTATCTTCTATAATTTCATTAAAATTGTCATCCAAACTAAAGTCAGAAGAAAATGATAAAGAAGCTGTTTTATTGCTTCCGATACTAGAATCATACTGTGCAGAATCTAATCTTAGACCAGAAAGCTTGTAATTCATAGCCAAAACATCTCCTGTCATAAAGTCAATGTTTAGGTTGTACAATCCATTATAAACAAAGTCTTCCATCAAGCTGCCTTTTGTATCGCCCGACACAACAACATCGAATCCAGCTGTTATACCAACTGGTGTAGTGACTGGCCTATCCCAAGGAAGTTTATGGCCCATGTACTGGATGTTTTCACGAGTCAAATCTAAATCTATATTACAACTTTGAACTGTTCCGTGATCGAAATCAATTCTCATTTCTTCAATAGTGACATCTTTCAAATAAATTGAATCACTAGTTTTCATCGTAACGGTTGTTCCACCGGCAATGTGTCTAGCAAAAAAATTGAGATCAGTGCTAGTTGCAATAAACTCCTCTCCAAAATCAAACCAAGCATTTAGTGTATCGTATGATCTTATCTCATTGCTTTCTGATCCATTTCCATTATACAAATAAACCCCTCCCAAAACAGAACCCAAAGGATCGGGTTTGACATAAGCTCTTCCATTAACCCTGTATCTTTTACCAATTGTAAAAGAATTTGATCTAGCTATGTAGTGAGTATTTTCCGAACCATCACCGGCTGCCCTTAATGCGTCTGACACACCATCTATTGTCGATGCAGAAGTTAAAGAAACCATCCTGATGCTACTCCATCCATCTGTGGAACTGCTCCAATCAGATTGATAACTCAAAGGATTTGTTCTGCTCAAAGAAAGTTTTATGTCTCCGGGCATAAAAACAGTTTTTGGATAATTAAAAGTATTAACATTATCTATAAAGTTTTTTGGAACAGCAACACTAACACCGCTAAAGCCCGTGGTTGCGTTTTCAGTGTTTATATACGGAACTCCAAAACCAGTATCTACACCTTTTGTAAAAAATACGTTATCAGCGACAGCACCAACACTAACAGTTGGAACCTCACCAACACCCATATTCACAGAGTAACTATTTATATAAGAATTAACAAAAACCAAAAAATCATAAGAACCAGCATTTGGGTCTATAACGCCTGTTACTGGCATAAAAGGCTGACCAGTTGGTGGGGATGGGTACTCGGATGGGTCTTGCGTTCGAATCGAAAAAGGAGCTTCATCCAGAGTGTTGTCAATTGCTAAATAAATATTTTTTCTGTCAGTTTCTTTTGCCATCAAACCGCTTACGAACGATGTCGGAAGGTTTGCTGTTTGATTTTGGGTTGAAAATCCCATTCGTTGTTCGTTATTGATTCCGTCAACGTAATAACTAAAATTTAAATTAACCGAAGGAGGCCCAGAAACATACGAACCACGATTGGTAATTGAACCAATAGAATTTATATTTTCTTTTGGAAGGTCTATGCTATAATTAAAGTTTTGAACCTTGTTGATTCTTTGAAGTACTTCGAACTTTTGGCCATCATTTGCGCCATTTGTTTTTTGACCAGTATAACCTGTTATAGACCATTTGCTTCCAAAAACGGTTGATGATCCACCCCCAGCATTTGCCACTTTGTGCGGAGGCATTATTACGGGGTTTCCAAAGAATAAATCTTGAACTCCGTATGTTATTACATTCTTAGCCATCGTTAGTTTCCTTTTCGCTCTTGCTTGCAAAAAGGATACTGGCCAAGTAGTAATCTATCTGATGACGACAAGCTATGTCTCTAATTTCTGAAACTCTGTCTTCATTTTTATCCACAGGTTTCTTAACATATTCGTCCACTACCTTCTTCCAATCAGATGGATTTTCGTTTGAAATAATTACTTCTACAATTCCTTGGGCCACTTCCTTTTGTCTTTTATTAAGACGTTTTAAACTATGAAACTTTCTCAAACCAGCTTCAACTTTCTTGGTCAAGCCGTTTGCGTGGATCATGTTGTCGGTAATTTTAGAGATGCTATAATAATCCGCATTGCTTTGTTCGCCCTGACCAATCGGACTAACATTTTTTGTTTCTTGAGGAGTACCTGTACCAGCAGGACGGCCAGTGGGTGCTGCGCCAGCGCCTTTACCGCCGATCACTGGTTGATAAAGACCTTCGTCTTTGAGGTTGAGAAGTTTTCTTTGAGACTCTATAGACTCTTCGTTGTCTGGGAGCTTGTCGGTTTCGAGAGCATCAATTCCTTCTTCTGGCGTTAAAATACCAAGCTCCATAAGCCTAGCGTATACTCTAGATTTTGTTGGATCACTGCCAAGGCTAAATTCGTTAAAATAAGGAAGCGGATAATTTTTAAAACCCATTAATTTAGAAATTCTTTTTATTTCAGGAATTAAAAACTCATTTAAAAATGATTCACGAGCTTGAGTAAGTCTTGCTAAAAATACTTCTGTTTTGATCGCTTGGTTGGCAAATTTTTCATCACCGACTAAAATATTTTGCAAACCAATTTGTATGTCTCTGTCAACAATTTCGTATTTTTCAGGACCAAGCAAATTACCAATATTAGGAATTACAAACTTAGCATCAGTTGTATAGTCAGCAATCAATACTCTTCCGACAGATTCATTTTGGAATAGCTCTTGCATTGCTGCAAGATTTTTTTGGTTAACGCCACCCTTTTCGGGTTCGGTTCCCATAGTTACCAAAAGGATAGCTTGCTGCATAGTTCTGGCAACAGCCATGTCCATTTTTTTCATCTCAGCTTTCCAGTTTATATCTTCAAGAACTGGATACCCCATTGGAACCGAGAACGGTTCGTAGTCTTGCTTTTTATAAAAAACAGCATTTATGTGTTCTGAGTCCAAAGGCATAAGAACCGTGCTGCCTTTTGAATCACGAATTAATTTTCTGGTCTGTTCAGGTAGATTGTTTAAAACCTCTTGATCTTCTTCGGTCCTTGGCTCCCTGAGTCTAGCAAGCTCGTAATCACTCAAGACCTTATAATAAACACCAGTTGCAAAATTTAAACCACCCTGTATTTGAATGTCAGCTGGATTTAAAACAGAATATTGAACTGGCAATGTAATTTCACCCAATCCAGAAGACCCAAACGTTTGAGTCATTCTTTTAATGTCTTCTCTAGAAACCTTGCCATCAAAACGATAAATAAATACATTTCCAGAGCGATAATATTCTCTAAAAAATTTATCCATAAAACTTTTTAAATTATTCTTTTCAAATAAAGCATCAAAAAAGTCTCTAGACTTTCTACTTCCCCCTCTAAGGAAAATACCAGAAGAGGAAAACTCTGTCATCATATCAATAGTATTTCTAAATATAGCAAAATTGTAATAAGCTTTTTGACAGAGAACTACAGTGTCTCGAATGTTAAGGTTAGATTTGTTTTGAACACCGTAAGTGTATTTGAAAGGAACAACACCATCAGTAATGTTTTTAAATCTATCTGTTCTATGTATGTCTGCCGCCTTGTTACGTCTGGTGGGCGAAGCTGCTACGGATTCAAAAGCAGTGAGCGGCGTTGCGCTACTTGCGACAGATTGCTCTAAATCATTAACACCAGCTTTTTTAGCAGACGAAGACGAAGCTTTGGCGGCTGTCTTTGGACTACTTTTTGCTGTTTTAGCTGTTTTAGGCTTTTTTTCCATATTTTATACTGAAAATTACACTTTTTAAAGCATCATGGGAGTAAAAGTATCATCAACTTGTACATCTTCCGCTGACACCATATCATAATAGCATTTCATAGCCCAAGTTCCAATCATAAGTGTGGTATAATTATCTCGTCTAGCTCGATTTACAGATGTATTTCTTTTTAAATGTTGTGGTAAATCAAATGTTTGCGTTCCTTTGGCTGTGCTTTTAACTTCGATTAGCGAGCATTGTTTCTTCGTTTGATAAACTAAATTATCTTGCTCTTCGATTAAATCCAATATTGTTTCTCCAGTATTAAATTTTAAATTAATACTTTGATTTGTCATTCTATTAAAGGCTTCATTGTTAGCGGTAGCTTTAGAAGCGAACCAAATCCTTTTATGATCTATGCAAGCCTGTAAATACTCGTTAGATTTTCTTAACCAATTCGACGTAAAGATTTGTTTGTAACAGATTTTGCCGTCTTGTTTATTATATAAGTTTTTAATCTTTTTAATTTCTTTTTGGTAGTCTGCTCCTTCAGCGTCACTATTAAAATCAAAGAAACTAAGATTCTTAGTAAACAACTCAGACTCATTGCAACTATCTATAAATTGAAAACCAGCATTATCAATGCATATCATTTCAAAATCGAAGGCATTACATAAATAATTAAAATAATGTATGTGATCTTTTAAATCTCCACCAGCTACCGCGTAACTGTGAACCAAAGTTCCAGTTTTCATTTCTTCATCCAACTCTATAACAGACATCGCAAAGTAGTCAGAGCTCGGACTATTAGAAAAGCTGGGGTCAATTGCACAAATGTATTTTGATTCAGAGTCACCCTTAACCCTAGTTGTCGGTAACTCCCCATCTGGTATGGTACACTCATGCATTTTCTTTGCACTGAAGTAAGAATCACTTCCATCTGTAAATTGAGCACAGTATTCACGCTGGAAAGACGCACTAGAGGTTCCCCCGTTCTTAGCTTCTTCAATTACAGTTGTGTCAATCATCTCTTCAGGAAGAGCTTCATACCCAAGCTGAGACACAAAATATGATGAGTCTTTTTCTTCTTTGCTGTAAATATGTTGTACCCATTCCTTATAGGTTTTATAAAGATTTTCAAATGTATAGCTTGCGGAGGATAGCGCAATCATTTTTGAATTGTTTTCAAAAACCATTCTATCTTTTTCTTCCATTACCCCTTCTTTGATTAGCTTATCCTCAACCTCTCTAATCTCTAAACGCTCTTTCATGTTTTGGGGAGCGACCAGAAAGGGCATAAGTACTGTATTAATAATGTCTTCTGGCAACAAAAGATACTCGTCAAGAACCAAAACGTTTGCGCGGAAACCACGAATCTTTTCACCGTTAAGTGGGATAGCTGTTATTGAGCCTCCATTTATTTGCCACTCAAATTGATCATTCCTTTTCGCTTTTGCACCAAAAGCCTGAGCCAAAAGGTCTGCCCCCTTAGACTCTACTATCTTTTCTAGGTTATTAAATATAAAGCGAGCAGTACGAAAGGTGGGGCCAGCTATAAGAATCTTAGTGCCGGGTTCAAATATACATTGAAGAAAACAAAACACAGAAGCAATAAAGGTTTTGCCACAACCACGACCCCACACGCACATAGAGAAGTTTCTGTTAAGCATTCCTTTCAGAGTTATTTCTTGAAAGGGTGCGAGCTTGATTCCAGCAATCAAGTCAACTGTCAAGCCTAAGTTGGCTCTTAGAAATTTAGCAAGGCTTATCTTGGCCTCTTTGTTCTCAAGTGTTCCCTTGAGACTGAGAAGCTGCTCGTTGAGTAGTTCAACTTTTTTATTTTCTGGAGCGTACCACATTACAAAATTTTATTATCGTAGCAATACTGTAAATCAATGATATTATGTTTTGCTTCACCTAAAAATATTTTTTCTATAATTCTTGAGGCATCTTGTCTTGTGTTCACAAACAAAAACTGTATGTGAGGATAAGCCTGAATCAAATACCTAACATTGTGAAAAATATACTCTGGTGTTGCTTTGATCTTTCTAGATACTTGTGGTAAGTGATTAAAAGATCGACACTTATTTAAATTCTCTTCAACCAAAACAATTAAACTTGCTTCAGCTTCACCAGCCCTTTCTATTTCATTAACGAACCTCTTGAATCCTCCGCTTAGAGTTCCAACAAAATCACTAACAGACTTTCTTTCTATGTAGCAGTTTTGCGAATACCCCGGATGACTAAAAGCATAATCTCCAAACTTTAAATTTTTAATTTCAGTTTTAACATTAAACTTGAGAGGCTTTTGTTCTCTTGTATCTATGTATATCTTAAATCTATCTTTAATCGCGTCAGAATTTAATTCAAAGTCATATTCAGATGTTTGCTTTTGGTACTTACTAATTAAACCGACTTCTTCACAAACGTCATAGTAACTGCCAAACAAAGCGTCGTAAACTTGAATGGCTGGCATCATGAGAGTACGAAGCTCAACTTGTGTGGGGGCAAATATTAAGTTCTTTTTTTCTTTTCGAGTTTCAAGTAAACCTTTACAGTATTCTTGCGCCACTTCTTTTTCTTGATCTTTAAGCCATAGTCTTAAATTGGTTCGTGAGTTAAAATCATTTTCAAAGTAATAATCTTTACTTTTAAATTTTATAATTTTACCATCATACCTATCATATCGTGCGTAATGGGTTTGGTAATATTCTGCCATCCTCATCTTATGCGCTTTAAGATGAGCGTGAAGTTGCCTTTCGGTGTCAAAGCTTTTACCGCAAACTTTGCACTGGTGCTTCTTCATATTTGTAGTTGAAGCGTTTGATGTCATCTTTATATAACCTTTCTATAATACTTATACTTTCATCATCATAAAAACTTGAATAATGAGGCCGCTTGTTTAGTTTTTTAGCTTCCAGTAATTTAATTTTTTTCTTGCCTATCTTATCGCAAAGAATATCAAAGTCTTCTTGTAGATTTTCAAATCTACCGATAAAACTTAAGCTAACTTTGCCTCTTGCATTTTTTAGCCATTCAGTTTGAGAAGCTACCCACCTTCCTTCGTGATAATTTTCTACTGAGAGATGATCATTTTTACTAGTATTTAAATTTTTTGATGTTTCTATTTTTTTAAGAAAAGTTTTAAAATCTTTTTTTAAAGGTAAATACCAACTTTCATTTACGCTTGGGTGGCCACCGAAGTTAACTCCTTTTTCTGGTATGTTCGCCATGCCATCGAACTTGGGCATTCCGTCATACCAAAACTTTTGCCTGTTTATCCAAAGATGCCAAGAGACCATTCTATCCCAAGGGTTTCTAACAAAACTAAAAGAAAAATATTTTTTAACATCATATTTTTCGCAGTAGTTTCTAAAAGCTAAATGTTGTTTGGGGGGCTGTTGATTATTAAATGCTATTTCAATACTACTACCAGCAGTTTTATTGATATGAACATAAATAATTTTTTCTTTTTTTAAAATCATCCCTCTAAAATCTCATCTTCACTTATACCTAAAATTCTAGCCTTTACTTCATCCATTGAAGAAATATTTTTAATCTCATCTTTTACAATTTGCTTTCTTAGTTCTGCTAGTTGTATCAATTTCTTTCTAGACTCTTCCTCTTTCCACAACTGAACTAAATTGATTATACTCGCATTTTCTTTGATTTGATTTTTAAGCCTGTCTGACCTTTTTTCTTTAAGGTCATTGAGCAATTTATTTTGTCGTCCAACCGATTGATGATAGTCATTTTGAGCTTTTCCAATTGCTTCAACCAAAGACATTGAAATCCTTCTACCCTCAGTGTCGTTAGCAGCATCATCTAACAACCCCTGTAAATGCTCGACTCTCCTTTGTATGTTTGAGGCTATTACCACTTCAGAAGCTAAAACAATATATTGATCAACTTCCTCTTGTGTAAGGTCTGCCTTATCATAAGTATAGCGAATGAAACTCGATTCAAATAAATCTCTATCAACCTGACTATCATATCCATTGATTTGATGAAGAAATCTGTAGGTATGTAAATAACCAATTAAGGATTCTATTTCTTTTCTTTGCCTAGCAGTTAGCTTGTCTTTGTTTATTCCATCAAGCACATATTTATTTATTCTACTTATTATTAAATTTATTGTGCGTGGCGGTTTGTACTCAACTTGATTAGGCACATCATTTGTTTGCGCTGGGGTAAGCAAGCTTTGCTCAATACCCTGCGACTGACGATATTCTGATACAAGCCTTGTTTCTTTATGTAAGTTAGTTAAGGTATTATCATCAAAAATAATTTTTGCTACATCTAAGTCATTCATAGCATGACCATTATTATTGATATACTCTTTCATTTCATCAGACAAAGACACATCATCTCTACCTTGATACTCATGAGATGGTTTAGCCTTCATGTCTTGGGAAGCTAGAAAGGCTTTTACACATTTTCCATATTTGCTTCTTCCATCTTGAAATTTTTCTTCTATATCAGGAAAAGCTATTTGGACCGATTCCTTTAAAGAGGGTGGATTATTTGGTCTTGATTCCCACTCAGCCAGCAAAAGCTGTTGTTTATCTTCGGGGATAGAAACACCGTCATGAACAAAGTCACTCATAAATCTATTTCTCCTTTTTCTAAAACCTTTTTAACTTTCTCAATTATGGATTTCTTTATATTTTTAATTTGTTTGTATCCGGGAACTCTATTTTTTTCACTTGTTTTATAATTCATTAACTTAGCAACCTCTTCTTCAGATTTATGTTCTATGTATAAATAGTTATAAACTTTCCATTCTACTGCTTTTAAGACCGTTTTCATTTTTTCATGAAGTACAGTAGCTGTCTTTTCCACATCACAATAACTTTGCCCAGACGTAAAAATTTCTTGGGGGTGATCTTCTAAAGAAACAGGAAGTTTAGCGTCATGAGCATTCTTTTTTGTTTTTTCCCAATTAGCATAAAGGGGGCACACTGAAGATTGCTCTTTATAAATATAACAATGGCTATCGGACTCTGCAGCAGCGCACCTTAAACATGGTCTTGCATAATTGCCATAATTATTACGTATAAGGTTTTTTATTTGATTGGATATAATTCTATTGATCCAAGGAGCCAGAGGTTTTTTGGGATCATACAACTCCCACTTCTTATAGATATGAATCCTAAGAATTTGAGAAACATCTGAAAAATCCATCCACGCTAAAACTGTAAGATTCCACTTGCCTTTTCTTTTATTTATTTCGACATTTATTAAGTCGATACTCTCTTCAAAAGTGGGCTTTTTCGTTTTTTTATTTTTTTGCGTTTTTTGGGGATTTTCCGATTTTTCTGAATTTTTACGTGGTCGTCCTCTGGGCATCAGTTATTTTTATCTGGAGCATCATTTTTTCTTAGTGTCCCAGCTTCTTTCAAAAAATCAGACAAAAATTGTTCAGAATTAACCTGTGTTTCAGGATCGGGCTTGAGGAAGTCTCCCTCTTTGGGAGCAGAGGCAGTTCCAATAATTGAACCAAACTGAACGCCTTGGGGCTTGTCTACCTCAATTTCAACATCTAGTTCATTTATTTGAGGAAGAGGGGCAGCTGGCTCTTCTTCTGTTTCAATTGAATTCTGGTAAGTTGGTTTTGGTGCTGAAACACCAGCAAAGGCATAACCACAATTACTGCAAAATTTGGGCTTTTTTGCAATATATTCCATTTTGTGTCCACACTCAGGGCAATAAGTTTTCATAATAATAGCTATATTAATATAATATAGATATTACACCTTAAAATCTAAAAATTTACTCGTAACGTATAATTTTTTAAGTGTAAATACCTATAGGTATGAGAAGGGGTAAAAAAAGACCGGGTTTTACTTTTAAAAATACCAAAGGTGTAGAATATGAGGTATTGTTTTATAAACCCAACAAAAAAATATATAATGGGGCAGTGGGCATTTGCGATGACCCAGATGAAAAAAACCCTAAAATACTTATCGACCCCTACCAGTGTGATCAGGGAGAGCTCAACACCGCCATTCACGAATTTGCTCATGCTTTTTTCTGGGATAAATCCGAAAAAGATGTATATGCTTATGCTAATGCATTGAGTCGGTTTTTATATAACGAGTGCCATTGGAGAAAACAGTCATCTCAAAAATCAAAGAAAAAGAAATGAATGAAAAAACAAAAATTGAAATTGCCAAAGCAGCATTCAAAGAAATCGGTAAACTAACCGTTGATGGATGCTCGGACAATAACAATGAAATAGCCAAAAAGTATCAAAAACTAAATAGGTTAGCAAAGAAAACTTATGAGTTATTGAACGAATAATATATATGTCTAAATGTGAAAAAATATATAAATACATTAAAATAACAATTTTTTTATTAATAATTTTATTGGTGTGTCAGGGTTGTATAGTTCTTAATCCTGAATATGCTAAAAAAGACAAAGAAGGTTATTATGTGTACCATTACTCAGCGTGTGGCCCATTAGCTCTAGAAAAGGCTCTGAGGGCTTTTGGTGAAGATGTAAACCGAAAGCAGCTTAGTCGTGAAATACAAACCACAGGCAACGCTAGTAGAAAAGCAGTAGCCTTGATTCATTACGAGGCGATGCAAATAACATGGCCATCTGAAATCAAGAAGATTTTAAACAGGTATGGTTATGGTGTGGAAGTTCTTGATAACTTTTCAGAATTAAAAGCGGGGGATGTTGGTATTATTTTAATTTTGGGGGATAGAATGAATTTTGAGTATCATTGGGTATCTTTTCCCAAGGACAAGAATATTGAAACCCACTTTGGCAAAAAAACCAAAATAATCAAGATATATAAACTTATTCCCCCGAAATAAATTATCTTCTGTCTTTAAACACAGAGGCTTTCCAATAACATTTCCAATTATATTTCAACCAATTCCATATAGTACTTAATAAGCTAATCATACCAAGTATTACACTAAAAATGATTAATTTATATGTTTTAGCTTTTTAACAAGGAATTTAACAAGTTCTGACCTCATAATATCATCTTCATCAAAAACAAAGTTATAAATACCATTAGCCATACTTTCTTGATCAGTAAAAAGGTTAAACATTCTAGTAAAACCACTTTTCGCCCCATGTAAGTCTGTTTGCATCGGATCAGCCAAAACAAAGCAAACGCTTCCTTCTCCCAATCTAGTTAAAACAGTAGTTAATTCCTTTAAAGAGCAATTTTGAGCTTCGTCAATGATCACACACTTGTTCCGCCAGTTTACCCCACGAGTAAAGTTAACAGGAAACATTTTGATACGTTCTTCTTTTTCCAAACGTTCAGTTGTGGTTTCAGGAAGTAGTTCGTCAAGTTTCTCTAACAAAGGTATTTTATAGAAGGCAAGCTTTTCATCAGCACTGCCCGGAAGGTATCCAAGCTTTTGATCTGAAGCTTCTACGCTTGACCTTAGATACATAATCTCAGCGATACTTTTTCTATTGAGCATTTGAAGCGCACAGTAGACCGAGAGAAGCGTTTTAGATGTCCCAGCAGGGCCATCTACAAATACTATCTTAGTATCATGATGTAAAGCAAGTTTAAAAAACTCTTTTTGTTTTTCAGTCCATTTAAACTGATTAATTTTTAGTTGTCTCTTGATTGGTTCAAAATCATTACCCGACATTGAATCCATCAACTCT
>MDSY01076229.1_pt1 | contig 29752 bp, 25 predicted proteins | sample 811131 | NCBI WGS metagenome assembly MDSY01 (sample SAMN05326643, study PRJNA326480) | marine metagenome | isolation source: seawater | place: Atlantic Ocean: South West | collected 2010 | reverse complement strand
ACCAACATACGATGTTTTTGATGAGGCGAGATACTTCGAACCAGATGATCAACCGGGAATAGCAAGAGGAATAGCAAATTTGGAAATTGGTGTAACAATATGTGAGGATGCTTGGCAACACTGCAAGGCGACTCCCAATGATTACGATAGCGACCCAATAGAACAGATAGTTGAATGGGGTAAGCAAGGGACAAACCTAGATGCAACTGTCAATTTATCAGCCTCACCATATCACGCCAATAAATCTGGAATACGTCTAGCAGTTGCTCGCTGTGCGGCTAAATCTCTAGGTCATCCGTTCTTACTCACTAACCAAGTGGGTGGTAATGACGACCTTGTTTTTGATGGGCGTTCAGTAGTTTCATGGCCAAATGGTGATGCAATCATAGCTCCAGCATGGAGTGAGGGTATATTGATCGCAGACTTGCAGAGCCCCAAAAATTGTGAGTGGATAGGAGACGGGGAGGTAACCTTCCTCAAAGCAGTCGATGCGCTCATTGAAGATGATGACAAACTCGATGCTGTTGTAACAGGCCTTTCCGATTATTGTCGTAAAAGTGGAATTTCGAAAATTGTTCTCGGCCTATCGGGGGGAATAGACTCAGCGCTAGCGGCTTGTGTTGCAACTGCTGCTGTGGGCGCTCCCAACGTTACTGGCATTTCCATGCCTTCTAGGCATTCTAGTCAACACAGTATTGATGATGCAAGAGAGTTGGCAGAAATTTTGGGAATCGAGTTCTTGATTCGACCAATAAAAGAACTCCACAGCACGGCAGATTCACAATTAGAGGATTTACTGTCTAACGGTAACCCAGTTGCGGCTGAAAATATTCAGTCTAGATTGAGGGGATTAATCGTTATGGCTCATGCAAATGCAAATGGAGCTATGGCTATCGCAACTGGGAATAAGTCTGAGCTTGGTCAGGGTTACTGCACTCTGTATGGAGATATGGCTGGAGGTTATGCACCTCTTGGCGACCTTTACAAAATGGAAGTATACGCTCTAGCCAAAGAATTCAACCAAAGAATTGGAAGAGATGCTGTTAATGAATCCACCATGACTAAGCCACCTAGTGCTGAACTTGCTCCGGGCCAAAAAGATGAGGATAGTCTGCCACCTTATGAGATTCTAGACGAGATTTTACGCTTGCACATCGAGGACGGTTTCGATGCAACAAGGTTGATTGAAACTGGACATGACCCTGCCACAGTGAATGATGTTTTGACAAGATTGTCTAGGAATGAGCACAAGCGGTGGCAAATGGCGCCAGCACCTAGGGTGTCGAAACGTGCATTCGGACAAGGTTGGAGACAACCTTTGGCAGCTAAGCACGACTGGCGTCAATAGATTACAACCCATTCGTCGTTTATTTCACCATGAGACCAACCATAGAGTTCCAACCCGTAATCATCGGAGTCTCCAATGAAATATACGCTGCTTGAATCCGACCACATACCTCCATGCACTCCGCCTGCGTGACTGGATATGCTGTGATCCCAGAGTATCTCAAAACCAGTATCTGTGACTAGCGCTAGTTGACTGCCTTCTATCGGGTTATCAAGGATTAACAATAAATTCTCTTTTACAACAACAAAATTTGCTGGACTTGAAGAAGCCATTCCAGGATTGTAGTCTATGTGTAACCAAGCATCTACGCCGTCGCTCACACACAACTCATAGCCGAAACCAGCAATTCCACAGTCAAACCATATTTTGTCATCGAAAATTGTAAACTCTGAGTCCGTAGATACTTCTGTAATAGTCGAGTTTAGAACTGTTAATGCCAATGAGTTAGGGTTGAACGAATAAATATCTGAATCATCAAACACGATATGCCCATTGACGAGATTAATCCCCAAATTATCTCCTGCAAACTGACTTAAGGTGGTAGTCATTTTTTCCAAATCATTCTCATTAGCCCGATATAATTCAACTCCGTCGTTATCCGTGCTTGCAAAAAACCAGTAGTAATCACCATGGTAAATAGCCTTGGAATGAATCTCTCCCAAGTGTATTGAGCCATTTATCGATAATCCATCTCCTGTGTTAAAGATAAGAACTCCATTATCCGATGTGAGATTAGTGTGTGCTACATCGATCAACACATCCGAATCACCTATTATCAAGATTTCATCAATAGCTGATAGAACTAATTCTTGGTTTACAATAATTAGTTTTGAATCGCTATCAAATGAAAAACTCTGATTGGTCTCTTTCCAAATTGAAGATTCATTCACTGACCATAACTCCAAACCCGAACCATCATCAGCATCGAACCAAATTCTACCTCTGAATTCAGTGAACCCTAGATTATTTCCCGGCTTGAAATCTACATCCGGGGACAGTAACTGAACTTCTCCAGAATCCAACTTGTAAAGTTTGCAATTACCGTCTTTTACCGCTGCAAAAACAAAGATTTCGTCTGTTGCAAGCCCTCCATTACAACCGGTGGAAAAAGAATCCCCTGTATTTTGATTGATATCACTAAGCCTCCCGCTTGAAAGGTTTTCAAAGCATATTTTTATTTCAGATTCCACAACCTTACTGGTAGAATTATTTCCCATTTCGATAACTGCTGCTCTCGAGCAGGGTCCGTATTCTCCTGTTTTAGCAGATATGAATGGAGAATTACCGTTTTGTCCGATAGACCCATTTGTTCCATTAGTGCCATCACTGCCGTTGTAACCCCAGTATCCACGAACACCCATTGGTCCAGATTCACCTTGCTTACCATGGCAAACGTTCCTTATGTCATCAACCTCTTCACTCTCCAGAACTGAGTTTCTGTTGTCATCAATTCCAACCTGTATACTAAATCCTCCTTCTTCGCACCCATGAGTTCCATACAAACTATCTATTCTGGTAAGGGAAGATTCTCCATCCTCACCTGACTTTATCTCATCGATATCGCTTGTCGCAAGAATAGCAATTATGCTCAAGAGAAATGATATTGTAATAACCGATATAGTGAGGATTTTCTTCCAATTTCTTTTTTTCTTCAATTGTTTGGCTGCCATAAGTTACGCACGAAGTATTCAGATTAGAGTGTGCTGCTAACAAAGTGTTGAAAGAATAGTGTTACTAGCATATACTCATGGAGTTACCTGAAAAGCTAGCGAGCATGCTCGCAGGCGATGAAGGACCAACTCGTCAAAAAGCAGCTAGGCTAGTTGTCGACCTAGCAATTACTGCAAAGGCTGAAGGCTTTATTGAGGTCGACCACAGCCATGTTTCAGGTGTTTCTGTAATCACAGGAGGGCATGGTCTTCGTAGATTCCTAGCCGATTTGGCAGGAGATGGATCAGTGGCTATTTCCACAACTCTGAATTCTGCAGGGTGCGACAAAAGAAAGATGGAAGAGATGGATATTGATTATCCAGATTTCCTTGAGCAGCAGTTTGAAATTATTTCCGCATATGAGAGTTTAGGAATTGAAGCGACCCTCTCCTGCACTCCATATGATAGAGGCGTTGAAAGTAAAACTGGTTACGCATCCTGGGCTGAGTCTAATGCAGTTGCCTTTTCTAATTCTTGGACGGACTTGGTTACAAACAGAGAATCAGGCTTGTCCGCTTTAGCAACAGCTCTAACTGGATATGCCCCAATGTGGGGATTACACCTCGAGAAAAATAGAATTCCAAATATTGTCGTTGAGGTCAAATGCGAGATGAAAACACTTGCGGATTGGTCAATCTTGGGAGATTGGATTGGAAAACAGGTGCGCCCCAGTTGGGATATTCCATATGGGCCGATGCCTTTCATCAAAGGATTGCCTGAATACGTTAGCTTTGCTTCCAAAAAAGCCCTTACAGCAGCGGCAGCAAATTATGGATGCCCAATGTTATGGGCAGAAGGGCACACAAAAACTCCTGAACTTTCTGGCGATGAGCAATCTCTGATATTCACACAAAAAGACCTTGATTTGCGATTCGAGGAACTAGCACCAAAGGGGCAAGTCGACTTAGTTGTGATCGGTTGTCCACAGGCGAGTCTTGAAGAAATAAGAATAACGGCATCCGAGGTTAGATGCCATTGTGAACTTGGGATGGTTATACCTGATGAACGTCTATGGGTGTTCACCTCAGGTGAGAATTATGAGTTGGCAGAGGCTGATGGCTCAATTGGAATACTCGAGGAAGCCGGGGCAGTTATTCTGCAAGACACCTGTCCCGAAGTTACCCCATACAATAGAAAATTGTACAATCATCTAATGACTAATTCATTGAAAGCAGAACACTATCTTACGAGCGGTTTGAATAAAATTCCAACATCAGTGGGAACGATTTCAGATTGTGTAGCGCACGCATTTAATCCAAATTTATGCCAAGGTGAGGTTCCTCCTTTGAAACCAAAATCTCAACCCCAACATGCATCTTCAAAAACCTATCAGTCAGGAAGTTTTTCTTCTACTGGAAGTGGGCTAAATTCTCAAGAGGACTGGGTGGTTGAAGGAATTGCGATGGTGACTGATGTTCCTATTACTTATTTGGGATATGTAAATAGAGATACTGGGATTATTGAAGAAACGGGTCACCCTCTGGATGGCAGGAGTATCGAAGATACGGTTCTCATATATCCAAAAGGTTCCGGTTCTACTGTTGCTCCATACGTTTTGATGGGATTAATCTACACCGATAAAGGCCCAAAGGCGATTGTAAATAGGGATGTGTGCTCATTAACTCTTCCAGCTTGCTCCCTGCTCAACGTCCCATACTCTCATGGATTTGAGGAAGATCCATGCATTGGTGTCAACGATGGAGATCTAGTCAAGGTAAGCAAAATTTCTGATGAGGTCACAATAGAAATTTTGAAGCGAGTTGATGACTGATGAATATTCTAGTGACTGGCGGTGCTGGTTTTCTTGGATCGCATTTAGTAGATTCTCTTGTAGACAGAGGACACGATGTTGTGGTTCTAGATGACTTGTCTCGAGGTGAAAAATCACAAATTTCAACAGCAGCGAAATTTGTTCAGGGGGATGTCAGGTTACTGGATGATTGGGAGCGTGCAATATCTCAACACACACCCGAAGTTATTCATCATCTTGCAGCAGTAAATGGAACAAAGCGTTTTCATGATGAGGCGGACTTGGTAGTTGATGTGAATGTTAACGGGACTATTAATGCAATAAAAATAGCAAAGCGATTGGGAGTTAGGCTGATTTTTTACTCATCTCCAGAAGCATTTGGGGAACAGGAAAATATGCCTCTATCAAACTCTTCACCAAGTGTATTTCCTCCTGCAATTGAGCATCAGCGCCATTCTTATGGTGCTTCGAAATACTTGGGAGAAATCCTATGCCAATTCGCTGTAAGAGAAGGTTTGGATGTAAGAATTGTAAGACCATATAATGTATACGGGACTCGATTAAAGGGTGGAAAAAATGGCCAAGTTGTTTCTAGAATGCTAGAGGCAAATCCCATAATGGTCCATGGCGATGGAACGCAAACTCGTAGTTTGACTTGGGTTGCAGATGTTGTTGAGGGAATGATTAGAGTGGGAGAGTATGAGTTAGAATCAGGAATTTCATTTAACTTAGGTTCTACCGATGAAATATCAATGTTAGAATTAGCAATGATTATCTCAAAAAGGAGATCAGTAGAATACAAATTTTGTGAGCCCAATCATGGAGATAGTAGGAGAAGGATTCCGGATGTCGAAACAAATAGTTTGATAGATTGGCAGGCTATTACCACCCTGAAAGAAGGTCTCGATCAGCTTCTGTAATGTGTAGCTACATGACCCCAATCTTCGGGGCTAGGAGTCAATCTATCAACACCGTGTTGGCATAGAAGAGACAGACCCTCCCTCGGCGGGATTTCTGATGGAACGATCATTTTCATAACTTTGAGAACTACCAGTCGAGCAACAGCACCCTCGGGTAGAGGATAGTCTTCAACCAATTTACACTTCATGATTACAGTTGCAAGTGGGTGAATTGGTCCATCACAACTTAGCAAATCCCACTCGCTTGCCTCGGTCGGAGTGCTGGCAAGATCAACATCCATTGCCGCATCTTTTGTAGGACATAGGAATTGTAATTCACACTCACCACTTTTTACCAGATTTAGATATGTATCTCTCTTTTTAGCATCACGATTTTGAGACAATGACATTACAATAAGGGGTGGAGAGTTAGATACTACCGATAGGCTGGTCATTGGAGCGACATTTTCTCTTTCTCCATCTCTAGTTGAAACAAGTGCTAGTGGTCTAGGTGACACAGTTGCAGCAAGCCATTTACTACGGGTAGAGTGGTCTAGATTATCCATGTCAATTTCCATATCAGCCTTGGAAAAAGCTCTTGTAAACCAATGGTCTAAATCTCCCTTTTCAACTTCCTCAAGAGCGTACTGAGTATAATTTCTGTATGCTTTCCATTCAGAAATAATTTCTTCATTATCACCTCGTTTCTCTTTGCGAAGTATTGACGCATCGGCATATTCAAGACAATTTTGAAGGAATTCAATAACTCCAGTTTTACTCATTCTCAAGCCTCCTTTTCTCGTATTCGTCTCTAGACATCAAGAATTTTGCAGGGTTACCCGCCCACACCTCTCTGCTTGGTATATCTGAGGTTACCACAGATCCAGCACCAACTACGCATGATTCGTACAATGTTACATTGGCTACGATGGTAGAGTTTGCGCCGATAATTACACCGTCTCCAACAATCACGGGTGACCACTTTCCCTTTGAAGGAGGGTATTTGTCATTGGTTAATGTTGCATTTGGTCCAATGAATACATCATTTCCGATTTTGCAACCATCGGCGATATACACTGACCCTTGAATTCTACAATTTTCTCCAATTACTACATTTTTCCCTATGTGCGAGAGTGCTCCGATGTTCGAACTACTCCCTATTTGGTCACTACCTACCATACACGGTTGCCATGCAGTGGCACCATTGGCTAAACGGACCATTTGGTTTCCATCACTATTCATCCAGGCCCAACTCTCGTGTAAGCATGGATACGTGGCCTTTGGCCTTAACGTTGTATCTCGCAAATATCAGATTACCATCTTCTCCTATGACGAAGGTAGATCTTGCACAACCCATGTATTCCCTACCGTAATTCATCTTCTTCCTCCATGCTCCGAACGTGGCATGTAGGGAACCGTCCTCATCCATTAATAGAGGGAAGCCAAGGCTCTGTTTATCGATGAATTTCTCATGACTCTTAGCTGAATCTTTCGATACACCGAATACCTTGTATCCATACCCTTCGAGCTTGCTAAGGTTTTCGCTGAAGTCGCAAGCCTGCGTGGTGCACCCGGGTGTGGAATCTCTCGGGTAAAAATAGAGAATTACCTTGCTTCCAGATGAAAGAATTTCACTGAGATTGTGTTTGTTTCCTTTTGAATCGAGTGCGTCGAACGATGGTGATTTGTCACCAGCTGCTAAAGTTACAGTATCTGTCATGGCAGCTCCTATTCGACCTCCCAAATCAAGGTTTGTTTTGAGGTAATTCGGTAAAAAAGGCTCACTACACTGTGTTTATGCGTTTTGCATCTATTTGCTTGCACAGCGCATTAAAATTGACATATCGGGCGATTGTATTATAATCCGCCCGGTTCATAGTTTTTTTATGGCAGCCAGCCGCATGTCTCGCAGATGCCGTAAGTTCATGCGGCACATACACAAGGCTTCCACAAAATATTCCTTGCAGGAAATTGCTTCAAACATACAAAGCGACCTCGATAGAAGAATCTTATCTTACGAGGAAGCACTGAACCTTGGAAATATATTGCAAGATAGAGCAGACATGCTTCCCGGTGACGAGATTGTTTACGCTGTATCGGACCGAGATTCCTATCGCAGAACACTTGAATTGTATCTCAAAGACGGCGTTCTAACACAGGCGGAGCAACTTCTGCTTTGGGAGGAGAGAAGGAGGCTGGGAATAGACGATCATGTACACAACAGGTTGATGGAACAACTCCTAGCAGCATGGACTAGGCAAGGTAAATCTGTACAAATCCACGCATTCAGGAGGGGAATGGCGGATGTCTAGTCGCAACATTGCAACTGTTATCCTTGCAGTTTTTCTTTTGCAGATAGCAATGCCTGCACTAACTGTTGATGCAACTAGCGGACGATCAACACCCGATTTTTCAGTATCTGTAATGACACTTTCATCAGGTGGTTCTGTCGAATACTCCGGTGAAACAAAGCTTGCTCCTGGAGACCATATAGTAAGAATTGTAGTTACAAACTCAGGACAAGGAGATGGAGATGCGACTCTAAACTTAGTCCATCGTGCATCTCCTTCTTCCGCTGAGTCGGTAGTAACCTCAATCAGTTTAGGAAATATTCCAGCAGCAACTTCCTCCAATCCAATACTAATCAACTGGACTGCACTTTCAGGAGATGACCAAACACTCTTTGCCAGAGTCGCTTCATCAGCAGATACCAACACTAACAATAACGAGAACTCAATTTCCTTTGACGTAACATTGTTCCACCTTGGTACAGTCTTAGGCGATAATATTCCTGGCCCAACCGGAGGATTTCCAGATGTTCGCCTCAACCATTCAATTCACACATTTGATGCGACTGTTAGAAATGATGGTGTAATGGACTTATCAGCGGTAATGGAATTGAATTTCACGGAACAATCGAATCCAAGTAATAAGGTCTCATTTTGGTCGAACACGCTAATACTAGACCCGGGTAGTCTTCTCTATCCCTCGGCTGGTGGAACCTTATCTGCATCATTTGATGCAAATCCATTGTTGGGCACATGGACGATGGTGGCTAGAGTCATTTTCAATGGGACAGTGTGGACTAATACTGTGATTAGTTCGGTTGAAACAATCACATTTTCCGACTATATCATTGATGTATCCACTCCAGGAGACAGGGCGATTGAGCCTGGAGCAACAACGACTTTGACTTGGATAATATCCAACCTTGGTAGCGAAGATAATCTAACAGTTCAGTTAGGGTCAGATTTGGGATGGCATGACAATAGTCAGGATGGTTCGGTCATAAATCTACAAGCTGGTGCATCCACATCAATCGCAGTGTTGGTTACAGTACCCGCTTCTGCGGTAAAACCTACTCTTGAGAATATATACCTCAACTTGACAAGCGGGTCCTCTACTCCATACACCGCTCGCAGTGTAGCACACGTTATGGTTGGAGACCAGTATCAAGCTACTGTCATTGCCCCAGTTGGTCCAGTGACCGTTACGCCTGCTCAAACTGAATCCCTAGAATTTACTATCGTAAACACGGGAAATGTTCCCGCAGCGTTTAATTTAGATGCAGGGTTATCTTCTTCGGCAGATAATTGGGATGTCATATTAACAACACCCGTTACAGATGTCATATCGGTCGGCTCAAACATTACTGTATTCGTTCAAGTTACGCCTGCACCAATATCGTCTCCACTTGACACGGGTGAGAGAAATGCAGCAGGAGATAGCATTTACAGCTGGGTTTCCGCAACCCCAGTAGAAGGTGGTATACCAGCGCTTAACTCTACACAATTGGTAGTCAGAGCAGTAATAGCAGTAGATCCAAGTCCAGAGACGGACCAGATAATATTAACACCTCAAGAGATAATTGAGGCTAATGGTTCAGGTGGAATCGATGAAATTTTATCCTTATCTGTTCAAGTCAGGCACAATCTGGGAGGTGCAGTTACAGGTGGTGTAGATGCAAACATCTCCGTCTCTTCTCCCAGTTTCACTCCACTAAGCCCAGGTAGTAATAACGAGGCAGTTAGATGGACTTCGATAGTAACACCAAACAGCGTATCAGGATTAGAGGTCGGTGAGATATTCCAATCTTGGCTAGCTATCGATGGCCCGGGAGATGAGATGCCACTAGCAGGAGAACTGATACTTCCTGTGACAGCAACTCCACAACTGACAGCAGGCCAGCAATCAAGTGGAGTTCTTGCTAGTAGTGTTACAAGAAACGTCAGCATAATCATTCCTAGCATAAAAGATGGTGAGATTATCACACTGGGTCCATTGGAGGCCGATGTTGGTAATCTAACCGATATCCCAATTAAGTTTGCAAATACGGGTAATGACATAACTAGTTACAGACTGGTTATAGAAGATGATTTGCCTGATCTTTGGACTGCTACATTAGATACATCTACTACTAACAATCCTTCAATCATTTCAAATCTCACTCCCTCAATGTCAGATCATCCCTTTCCTGGAAGTAATCACATCTCAAACATCACGCTGAGTGTTACTACCGACCCCCAAGCTCCTGCGGACACTCTTCAACCAATCAACATAAGAGTCGAGGACAGGGATACGGGAGAAGTTCTCTCGATGAACACATTGTTAATTAGGGTAGAGGAATCAATAAACTTCGAGCTATATCCCACAAATCACACTATTGATCTATCGCCTTACGAATCTCCGTTAACTAGAGTCTACATCAATAATACCGGGAATGTTGCAACAACATTCTCAGTTTGGTTAGACGATTCGAACAGGGGAGATGTCGACTTTTCACTAGAATCTCCAACAAACGTAATTGTAGCGCCAGGATACAGTGACTCTGTTAGAATTCGTCTAAATCCAGATACAGAAGCTAGTGCTGATGAGTTACACATGGCTACTTTGTATGTGGAATCGGCTAACGGAATCAATAAATCCGCTTCAATTGTAGCTAATATTTCTGCTGACACAGATTTACAAATCGATGTGGATAATCTTCACGAAGTTACTCCTGGTCAAAACGAAACAATAGAGGTAGAGTTTACCAATAATGGCAATCTCATCGAATTCCTCAATGTTACAGCGGTTGTAGAGGGTGGTTGGGACACAAGTTGGGAGATGTATCAAATGGTTTTGCCAATCAATGGCTCACAAGGAAATGACCTGACGATTTCAATACCGTCCTTAGGTGGAGAGTATAGGCTGGCTGATGGAGATACCCACAACGTAACTATCTCCCTCTACAGCACAAACAATGGGGATTTCTTAGTTGCTAGAACCTTCACTTTACAAATATCTCCTGTATTCAAAGTAGAATTCAAAAACTGGCCAGATGAGATGGAGTATTACAGAGGACAAGATAGAACATGGAAAGTAGAAATCACCAATGTAGGAAATAAGGATGTGGTTGTGGATTTAACTTATGACATTTTCAAACCAGGTTTGCAAACGAATTCATTGGCTTGGGACCTTGTTTCTGGATATGATAACAACATCTCTTTGCCAGTTCAAGTGCCGACAACGTTAGAATTCAAGATTGAATTAGATGATTTTAATCCTGATATTCACCTATTAGCTGATTTTATACTAACAATGGATCCGAAAGACCCAACTGTTGAAGGAACTGCGACTGCAAAAACCGTTCTCAAAATGTCTAGGCTATACAGTCACAAGGAATACAAATTGGAGGTTCAAAGCCTAGACGATGATAAACAAATTGAATTCATCGAGTGGTCACACACTCCGCAAGGCATAGGAAATTCAGTATCTTACATGATAGAGTTGTGTGGGGCAGAAAGACGCATTAATTCAACTAATTACGATACAGATGAAGATTATGATTGGGACTTTGCTATTCGAATTAATGGCACAGATGAGGTTTTAAATTTGGATAATAATTGCGGTGGAGTATCTCACTCTGTAATCTCTCTTCCAGAGGTTGAGGCTTGGGCAACAAACGAATTAGAGATTGTCATAGATGAACCCCGCTCCCCAAATATAGTCACGAATGATGGTTATGACTTGACATTTAGGTTATATCATCCTGATGAGCATAATGGGTTTACAGAATTCTCAAATGCTACCTTTTCATTCTACTTTGACACAGACCCCAAATTGGAAATCGAAAACTTTGGATTTGAAGACAACTCTCTTATCGAAGGCAAATCTCAAACAATATCTGCAACTGTATCAAACGTTGGAACAGCAATTGCATTCGATGTTAAAAGTGAGTTGATTTGTGATGGCATTGATATTGAAGATGCTTCACAACAAGAACTGTTCATTGCTCCCCGAAGTAGCAAATCTTACACTTGGAATGTTGAAAATGAAAACCTAGATTGGTGGTCACAATCACGAGAAGTGTCATGCGAACTAAAGGTAAGTGGAGAATACATTAACGGAGACGAACTGAACTCCACATCTAAAAAGATAGACGAAAAAGTAGAATCATGGTCTCCGGGAATAGGAGTGTCATTCGTTGCATTTTTGGCTCTACTCATCACGTCAATTGGTTTAATCAGACTAGTAGGTCAAAATGATAAATTCCGACTTGCAGCAGTATATTCTGGTGTTTTGGCTCTAGGTTTTGCATTCCATCTAATGCAGTTGACTAACAACAACTACGCAGGAATAGTTGTCCTTCTCATAGCGGCAGTTTGGGTTTGGATAATGACTTGGAAATCAACAGATGAATTCCAGTTGATTCATGAGGACTACCAGAGAGCAAGAAAGGGAATTAGTACTCTCTACAGCGATCACTTTGATGTGCTGTCAAACGCAAAGAGGCAGCTGGCAATAATACTGTCAATGCCAATTCTTGGCATGATTGGTGTTATCCTTGGTTTCCCTCCGCAGATGGCTGGAAATTCAGCGAACGCTATGTCTCTTGTCGGGTATTTGGCCGTTGTGATAGTTGGTGTTGTATTCTTGATTTGGAATGCGAACAGGATGTATGGCTCGCTATATGGTCGCTTGACTGAAGTTGAAGTGCAGGCTAGCCGAATAGAGAGAGACCTCGGAGATCCTGCACGTCTTCTAACAGAATTAGCAAGTGATGGTCTTGATATTTCTTCAATAATCTCAACTCCAAAGCCAAACGTTGCTGCTGATGGCGAATCTTCTACTGCTGAAGTTGCTAACTGGGATGAGGACATTAGTTTGCTAACACAGGATGAGGATACTGATGAGTCAATCACAGAAGATGAAATTGTTGAATCGCCCTCATTAGAAATAGAGTTAGATGATTTGTTCGAAGATGATGAAGACGGGGAGGTGAAAGAAGATGGCTGAAGAATATGAGGTTGGTGCTAACGATCTAGAAGACGCTCGAAGAGTAATTCGTGATTCACAAACAAGTGCTGACAGATTAATCAGAGCTAGTAAAGAGCTGGAGCATATAGTGTATGGTGTATCTGGTGATGAGTCTTCTTTGGCTGCAACTGAATATGATATCAACGATGCAAGAACCAGTCTAGAACAACATAAACTGGCCCGAGCCAGAAAGTCAGTCAGACGTGCAGAAAAGACACTGGCATCAGTGGAGGCAGATGTTGTAGAATTGAGAAGAAACATTGCTATGCTTAATCGTCTTTTGAAGGAAAAAACCCTGACAGAGGCGGAAATCGAAACAATTCTTAGAAGACTCAGAAATGCAACAGGTGCAGCAGAAATTGGAGAGGTAGGATATGCTGCTGACGAGGTTGAGCAGTTAATTGGCGATTTAGTAGTAGACTCAGCTGTGGCCCTAAACCCGTTCCTGTTTAGGAAATTCTGGCTGGGCGTCGACACCAGATGGCCAGCTGGCGGAGATAATGGCGTTTTGATAGTCCGTCTTTGCAATGACGGCAATCGCCCAATTCCTGAGATGAGATTAGCACCACCAGTCCCAAAAGAATGGCAATGTATTCCCGAATCAATTGACCTACCAATAATTCGTCCAGGGGATGTCATTCTAGTGCGGTTCGAAGTTAAGCCAGGTCTACGTTTCGCAATTGATGAGATTCCTCTATCTAGAAAACTTGCCATACAAACTGGTTATGAGATATCAGCAGGGCAGGTCAATGTTACAATTCGCGTTCAAAATAGGAGTATGGAAACAATTCGTGACCTACTACTTGAACCTTGGATGCCTCCGGGTTACAAGGCAGATGTTCTCCCACTTGTGGAGAAATTATCCCCTGATGAAACAGGAACGATAGTGATGCCGCTATCGATTGATATGGGCGACGGAGGTGAATTCGGCGCCTGATGATATTCCACTCTGCGGCGGTTTGCCGTTTGAGAGGATTGTAGAGAAAAAAAGAGGTGAAAACCAATGCAGAAAAAAAGAATGAATGAAGAAGAAAACGATTGGGGTTCAATCGGAATTGGTGCAATGATTGTATTCATTGCGCTCATTTTGGTTGCCGCAGTTGCGAGCGCAGTTATCATCCAGACGGGTGAAAAACTGCAGCAGAACGCACAGCAGTCGGGTAGCGACACACAGCAAGAGATATCGGGTAAGATTTCGATAATCACTGTCTGGGTAGGAGATACTCCAACTGCTGGAAATGAAGAAATAAACATGGTGTTTGAATTGGCACCCGGTTCCGAGCCACTTGCAGCTGACGCTGTACATTGGGCAGTTATCTGTGATGATGGCGCAGGAACTCCAGCAGTTGCAGATGGTGATCTTTCTGCGGCTACTGAACTAGATGGTGCAACAGTTGTAGCTCAGTTCAATCCTGGTGAAACCTACATGGTAGAACTGAATGTTGGAGCTGCTGGAGCTGGATGTCCTCCAGTTTTGAATGAAGAACATTCCATGATTGTTAGCGCTGATGGTGGAGGAACTACCTATGAGACGCTAAGTTATGTGGGAACTGATAGGGGAGACACAGTTGTTTGAGGTGATATCATGAAGAGAAATAATCAAATTAAAAATAACGAACTAGGATCGATTGGTATTGGTGCAATGATTGTATTCATAGCGCTAATTTTGGTTGCAGCGGTTGCATCTGCTGTAATTATCCAAACCGGTGAGAAACTGCAACAAAACGCACAACAATCTGGTAGCGATACACAACAAGAAATATCTGGTAAGATATCAGTTAATTCGGTATTTGTATTCAATCCTGATGACTCATACCTACTTTACTTTGAGACCGCACCAGGTTCCGAAGTTATAACAGCAGCGAATGTTCAATTCCAGCTGACATGTGAAGATACCAACGGAGACTACGAATATGTCTCAGGTGACTTCACAAATGCAGATGATGTTGATGACGTAGCAGATGGTAATGGTGACGGACCAGTTACAAACTTATTGCCAGGTGTAAGCTATTCCTTCGTTATGGATGCTGACACAGCAGCAACAGCATCATGCGATGCTTTGAGCGTTGGAGTAAATGGCGAAGTAACTCTCTGGATACACGTTGAAGGTGGAGGCTCTACTTACGAGACACTTTACCTATCTGACACAACCAGAGGAACCCTAGTTATCTGATTCGGGCTGGGCTCTAATTATCACTCTTGGAGTGTTTAGAGCTCAACTGGAATCAGGAGGTACTGATATGGCGTGGCCATTCGGTAATAACGAGAAAACTGGGGAATCACAGAACCCTCTGTCGGAGGAGCGCCTCCGGGTTATGTCCAACATAGCAGTCGAACAAGTCCCTGTTCCCGAACAGGGGGAACTAACTGAGGAGGATGCTTGGACAATAGCTCCTGGCCCGACTCGTGCAAGACTGAACAGTTCTGGATCATTACCCGCAGCAGGTGGAATGCCAGCATCACAGGCTCAGGCTAACATAGACACATCTGGTTTAGAGCGATTGATATCAAATCGCTTGGATTTGGTTGACGATGTGTTGCGTAAAGTTGAGACTAGAATCGAGCAGAATGTGGTTACTGTTTCTAGCGGAGAGGAATCTTCTATTGAAGCAGACCATGAAGCAGGTGACGTAATTATAACTGCATCTGGCGAGGTAATTTCTGATGCCCATTCAGACCGTCTTATGGCAGAGGATTCTGCACCATTACTGGAATTGTATGAGGCTCAAGCGCTAGCATCAAATCCGTTCTTAGTAGCACCAGCTCATCTAGGAGATGGTGCGGATGGAACAGTTGGTGCACCAACGGTTGCAGCACTCTTGCTGGATAACCTCTCTGGAATGGCGGCAGTATCCTTTACTCAGAAAGCAATGAGTTCTGGAATGCTTACATCTGATGAGGGACAACACGTTCTAGCAATAGTTCAAATGGCAGCTCCCGGAGACACCGAGAGCGCACTTGAAGACCACTTGCCTCACAGGGAGTTGCTGACATTCTCAGCACTAATATCCAATTGGAGAAGGGCAAGGGCATTAAGAGGAGATGAGTGAATGGGAAGTGTTGCAGTTGGAGCGATGGTGGTTGGAACATCATTGCTCGTAGTTTTCGCATTAGCGATGGCTACACTCGAGGCGCAGGTGGAGGATTCCATTGCACAGATCGAGGCAACTGCAGAGCCCATCGCTAAATTCTCTATACAGAATGCCGATAATGTCGAAGGAGCGGTAGTTTCATTCAGCATAAACAATCCTGGCACGGGATATTCCCCTGGTCAAGTCGAAGTAAACGGTAGTGCTGGATCATTCCTTGCCAACCTACAAATCTCAGGAGGTATAGTAACCGGACTTGAAGTCCTTAATTACGGTTCATCGTATCTCTACAATCCCTCATTATATTTCCTTGAGGTTGTAGGTCCAAATACAGGAGTAGATCTGAATATTTCTGTAAATATTGGAAAACTAGTCTTTGCTAACGTTACTAATGACGGTTCAACCGATATAAATACAGACTTCTCTTGGGTATTCATTGACTCAAATTCGCCTGTCAATCTATCCTCTGGAATAGTTGGTTATTCACCGGATACTATATTTCCCGGTGAAACATTTGAGTTTATACATGACAATTCCAACACTACTGCAAATAACTTAGCTTTGACAATTGATGGTCGAACGATAGTATCGTCTGTAAACTGAGGTGAAATAATGGCAGACGGGGGTTCAAGCACAATGATTTTGCTTGTCACATCTTTATTGATTAGTGGCCTGGCCTCTGTCGTATTGCTAGAGTCTTGGGGAGATGTTGCTGAAGCTACGGGGAAAAACAATCGAGGTAAAGTTGCAGATGCTGAAACAGATGTATCATTCAGTGGCGACAGAGGAAACGTGTTGCTAGATACGTCAGGTTCTAACCAGGAAATAACATTGTATTTTCAAAACACTGGAATAAGGTCGCTTGACAAATCCTCTTTCACAATATTTGTTGATGGGGTTTCTTCCACGGTTGTTGGCGCAGCAACATTGTATCCTGCAAGCGGAGTTTGGGCTACTGACCACGTCCTTGAAGTAACAGTCTCTGATGCATCATTTGCTTATTCAGACAATGATTTAGCCACTGTTACAATAGTGGTTCAGTCAACTGTCGTGGACGGCGTTAAAGGCACAGATTCAGAATCTGCGGAGGTGAGATTGAGTGTTTGATGAACCTCCAAAACCCGTTGAGGATGGCTATGAATTTACTCTTGAACAAGATAGCTTAGCGAACGCAATGGGATTGAGATTGCCGAATCGTAGCCTTTGGATGATTCAAGGTGAGGTTGGAAGTGGTAAATCATTAGTAAGCCAAAGATTAGTTTTCGGTTTGCTAGAAAATGGTTCCAAAGTTCTGGTGGTGACAACCGAGTTAACTACTAGGGGATGGATAGAGCAAATGGAATCAATAGGGTATCCTATCACTGATTATATCGCATCTGGCAGGCTGCTGATATTCTCTAGGTTTGGAGTAATTGCAGAAACTAAGGATGGTGTTGATTTGTTTGACGTTCTTGACTCTGAGGCTATTGAGAAATCCGATGTTGTAGTTGTGGACTCTGCATCAGCATTAATGCCAACTGGCCTAGAAACTGTTGAGCAAGTGAATGTTCTTCAAAAACTCAGGAGGGTGTGTAGTGAATCTAGATCTCTTTTACTTACTGTTGATCCATCGGAAATGGATGGTAAATTGCTACACAAACTCCGCTCATCATGTGAAATACTACTAGACATGCAATCCGGATTCGTTGGCGGAGAAATCAAGCGGACAATTGTTGTAACCAGATTCCTCAGAGCGGCCGGGCCAGTTCAATCTAGTGTAGGATGGCGTGTAGAGCCTTACATGGGCTTCATTGTTGATATCACGGCGGTGAGCTGATGGCTGACGAAGAACTCAAATTCCAAAGAGGCGATCTCGAATCAGTAATGGCTGCTCATCCGCATGTCGCTCAATGGGTGAGCGATTTTGAGGCAAAGTATGGAAGTAGACCATATTACTATGGCCCCCTAGATAGGGATGCAAGAAAAATTGAGCCAATGAATCTAATTTACATTACAAAAGAACCAATTTTCGTCCACATGTATAAGCCGATTTCTGAGGATGGTTCAGAGGGCCAAACCTTGTGGTTCGGATTGGAGCCACAACTCACAGACGAGGAGGAAAATATTCGCAGAACACTAATTGAGGTTCTATTACAGGAGGCTCCAACAGCACCTTCTTTTACTACAGATGATGAATTCGAAAACATTCTATCTGGTATGATTGATAGATACACTGTTCTCGACACGGAGGTTAGAGTTGGAACACGTCGGCAGGGTAGGATGTGGGAAGTCTTAGGAATAGACGACAAAAGAATAACCGTGACAAAAGAACAGCGAGACCGATTGCGATATATCATCATCCGTGACCTAATCAGGAATGGTCCATTAGAGCCACTGCTCTCAGATGAAATGCTGGAAGATATACACTCTGTTGGTCTAAAACACGTTCACATGGATCACAAAGTGTTCGGCATGGTTACCTCAAATATCCGATTCCGCGAAAGGGATTTACTGGCTCGATATCTTAGAGCAATGTCGGAGCGAATAGGCCGACCTGTATCTGATAACAAGCCGATTATCGATGGTGCTCTACTGGACGGTTCTCGTATCAATATCATATTCTCAGATGACGTATCTATGTTAGGTCCTTCATTCACAATCAGGAAATTTGCGGAAGAAACAATCTCGGTAACTCAACTTGTTCAGTGGGGAACCATGAGCGCACAAGTAGCAGCATACATTTGGATATGTCTGGAATATGGGATGTCAGTGCTAGTAAGTGGTGAAACCGCTTCTGGAAAAACTACGACTCTCAATGCAATATTACCATTTATTGATCACAATGTAAAGATTTACTCTGCTGAGGATACTCCTGAAGTTAAGGTTAGGCACAAGATATGGCAGAGGCTAGTTACAAGAGACTCAAAGAATGAAGAAAGCCGAGTCGAAATGTTTGATTTGCTAAAAGCAGCACTTCGTTCCCGTCCCAGATACATCATAATTGGTGAGATACGTGGCGTTGAGGGAGCAACTGCATTCCAGGCTATGCAGACAGGTCACCCTGTTATTGCAACATTCCACGCATCATCAATCGTAAAAATGATTCAAAGGTTTACAGGAGATCCAATCAACGTTCCAATCAGATTCTTTGACAACCTAAATTTCGCTATTTTCCAAGAAGTAGTTGAATTGAATGGCGGTATAGCAAGAAGGATTACCGGTATAGACGAGGTTATTGGCTACAACAAGCACAGTGATGGTGTCTTGACAAGAGGAATGTTCGAGTGGGATCCAATCAAGGATAAGCACTATTTCCGTGGAATGTTCCAATCTCACCTGCTTGAGAATAAGATAGCAGCATTGGCAGGATTTGAAAACAAGAGAGACGTATACGACGAGGTCACTCGAAGAACAGAAGCAATCCAAACTATGGTGGATAGAGGACTTACTCATTATGACGACGTGTTTGACTTGCTGAACATCTATTACAACGGTGGCTGGGATACATTCCGCTCCGCAATAGATACCTGGGTTAGTATTACAGAGCGTTAATGAGGTTGTGATGAAATGGAAAGGATGGCGATATGGCAGATCGCCTTGAGAAGGCTGGAAATGCCGGTTTCAAGATTCCTATTTCTATTCGTTCTACCCTCTGCATTGGCAGGTTTAATCTCGGCAGCTTTGATGATTTGGTTAACTGGCGGATTTGCTGAAGGTGGATTATTTGCTGGATTTACAGGAGTATTTCTGTTGCTGATATTGCCTTTACTTACGGGAGCTGCTGCAATCTACTTCCCTGTATTAGAAGTGAATCGGTCAGCATTAAAGATCGAAAAAGAGATGCACATGTTCATCACAAGAATGGGAATATTGTCCTTGGGAGAAGTTGGAGCCAACACAATTTTCGATATACTGAGACAAATGAAAGACTATGGAGAACTTGCTCAAGAAGTAAAAAGAATTGAGACACTGGTAGATAAGTGGCATACATCTCTTCCAGAAGCTGCTAGAATTGTAGCCCAACAATCTCCTTCACCATTGTGGTCTGATTTTCTGGACCGAATGGCGTTTTCAATAGAAGCAGGTCAGCCAATCGACGCTTTCATGCGTGCTGAGCAAGATACGGTCGCTGAGCAATACAACACATTGTATGATACGAGGTTAGAGAGTGTAGACACACTGAAAGAAATCTATGTCTCATTGGTTTCTGCGGGTTTATTCGGATTAGTAGTCGCAGGGATTCATCTAATCCTATTCGAAATTGGTAATGGTAGTAGTGACACTCCAATAGAAATTGCAACACGCCTGAGGTGGTTATTACTTGCAGGATTCCTATTCATTGTAATACAAATAGGGGCGTTATTTGCGTTTAGAGCAACTATTCCTGACGATCAGACATTCGCCAGAGATTTGTTTGAAACGCCATTTAGAATTCTGTTTAGACAATCGTGGATGGGGGCTGGATTGGTGAGTTCCTTATTATTCATAGTTACAATAATTGTCGTGATTACTTATTGGGAAGGCCTGACCGTTAGTTGGGATAAATATGGGCTGATCCTGCTAGCGATACCACTTACACCTCTTTTGGTTCCATCAACCTTGGTCCAGAGAGAAGAAAAGAAAGTGCTCAGAAGAGATGAGGCTTATCCCGATTTTATTCGTGCATTGGGCGGAACAGCACAAGCTAGGAGTGCAGAACCAAGTGCCACAATCAAAGCACTCCGCGGCATCGACTTCGGTATGTTAGATGCTTCAATCGACCGATTAGAAAAGCGTCTGTCAACTAGAATCGATAGTGAAAGGGCATGGGATTACTTTGCTGCTGATACCAACTCAGCTGTAATTTCAAGATACAATCGTATCTACATCGAAGGATCTCAGTCATCTGGAGAACCAGCTGCAACAGCAGACATGGTTTCGCGCTCGATAACTAACCTAATGTCTCTAAGGCGAAGAAGAAGCCTGTCAGCATCTACTATGTGGGGTGTAGCCTTGGGTCTTTTGATATCATCCGTAGTGTCACTAAACGTAACAATCTCCATCGTTTTACAATTGGGAGAGACTATTGCTGGTGTGGCATCAAGTATTGCTGAGTCGACAGACATAGGCTCCATCACAGACGCAGCAGGTGGGTTTGTTTTACCTGTAATGGAAGACCCTACTGCGGTTGAAGATAATATTATGATGTTCAAAATTATTGCTTCAATCCTTATTCTAGTTCAAGTACTTGCAGTTTCATTCATAGCTACAAGGCTTAGAGGAGGCGGTTTTACTAGTGCTGTTGGTCAAACAATACAATTGCTCTGGATTGCAGCATTAGCTAGTCTGTTATCCTCGTTCATTTTGGACGGAGCAACAGGTCTGTTCACGACCTAGATTGGCTCTAGACACAATGTCTTGGTTTCAAGATGTCATCGAGAGCGCATCTCTTCCCGAATTCTCTTCTTTGTCGCCGCCCAGGAACAGATAGGACATTTAGTGAGATCATGATTCCTTGCAGGACAATACTCTCTTCCAAAGAAGATTATCTGTAAGTGTAATTTGTTCCAAGACTCCTTGGGAAATATCGCTTTGAGGTCTTTTTCTGTCCTGACTACATTGGTTCCGTTAGAAAGCCCCCATCTTGCTGCTAAGCGGTGAATGTGCGTGTCTATGGGAAAAGCAGGGACTCCAAACGCTTGAGCCATTACAACGCCAGCAGTTTTGTGTCCAACGCCTGGAAGGCTCTCTAATCCTTCAAAGGTATCAGGTATTTCACCACCATAATCATCACACAATATGTTGGATAATTTGAAGATATTTTTTGCCTTTGTTGGAGCAAGTCCAACTTCTCTAATGATAGTCTGAATTTTTTGAGGGCTGAGGTTAGCCATTGCTTTCGCATCTGGGCCCTGCCGGAAAAGCTCGGGAGTAACTTCGTTGACTTTTTTGTCAGTCGTCTGAGCGCTCATCAAGACAGCGATAAGCAACTGAAATGGAGTCTCGTGGTCGAGAGGAACGGGTGTTTCAGGGTAATATTCTTCCAGCATCTTGAGAATAATCTCAGCTTTTTCAGAACGCTTCATAGAATCAACCCTGGTAATTGTGACTATATTCTTCCCCTGTAATCCAAGCCCAAATGAACCCCACAAAGATAAATCCTAATGGGACTATGTTGCAGAAAAATATGACCTCTGGTAATGTATTATCTTCGGATGATCCAGTAGCAAGCCATCCAAATAGGCCAACGATAGCGCCCGGGAAAAACATTAGCATTGATATGATGATAGCTCTTGTAAATCTCATTCAAACACCTAATTTTGCACTTAATTCTTCATGAGTTAGGTAGTTTAGAACATCTGACTTTTCTAGCCACCCTTTTCTACCAACCATGACACCGTATTCAATATCGCCCAATCCTTTAACAGAATGGGCGTCGGGGTTGATAAATACTGGAACTCCTAACTCCTTTGCCCTTTTGCAAAGTCTCCAGTCTAAGTCTAATCTGTAAGGGGAAGCATTCAATTCTACTGCTTTCAACTGTCCATCTTTGTTTGCTTGCGACATATGTTCTAGGATTGCGTGTAGGTCGATTTCATAACCATCTCTACCCTGAAGAATTCTTCCTGTGGGATGGCCCAATACAGTTGTAGCAGGGTGGTCTAGACATGTCAAGAGATCCTCTGTGTTTTGAGATTCATCTCTTCCTTTCCACCTACTCATTGCATGAACACTCGCTACAACATAGTCGATTTGAGCTAAGACATCATCAGGATGGTCTAACTTTCCATCTTCCAAAATATCTGATTCCACGCCACTAAATAATCTGAAGTCAATTCCGTCATCCTTCCACTGTTTGTTGTATTGCTGAATTGTATCATATTGAGCGAGTAAATCTTCAGCACTAGCGCCGTTTGCCACAACTAAGGAAGGGGAATGGTCGGCAATTCCCAACCATTTCCATCCAATTCTTCTAGCTGCATCTGCCATTTCTGCTAGGCTTGCAGCACCGTCTGACAGAGTGGTGTGGTTGTGGAGTGCTCCTTGTAAACCGGATAGGGTGATCAAATCAGGAAGTGTATCACTTGCTGATGCCTCGATTTCGCCCATATCCTCCCTTAATTCAGGAGTTACATACTGGAGGTCTAAATGATGGTATATCTCTTCTTCAGTCATCGCCGGCAATGATGTTGCTGCGGCTTCTATGCCGGTTAAATCAGTCTCTGGCATAAGGCCAAACTCGTTCAATTTCAAACCCTTATTCTGAGCCGCTTGGCGCATTCTGATATTGTGTTCTTTTGAGCCAGTAAAATAGGCGAGTGTGTATGCAAATACGTGTGGTGGGACAAGCCTAACCTGAGCATCTATGGTTCCACTTGATTCCATTTGTTCATAGCTTTCTCCTCCAATCGCCTCAAGCACCTTAGAATCTAGATGTCCTAGACTAAATCCTCCTTCGAATATCGATGTATCAAGGATTACAGAAACCTTTGAGTCTCCAGCACCTTTTATGTCTGCTATACCACTCATGGATAGAATCTCTTGAGTTACACGCTCAACATCGTCAGGTTGCACAGCTGCAACAATATCTAAATCACCAATTGTTTCTTTTCTACGTCTAGCAGAACCAGCTAACTCAGCCCTCTCAACACCGTCTAAGGCAGAAATCATGGAAAGGAAGGTTTGGCCATATCTAAGACCAACATCTAATCTTCTTCTTGCAGAGAATCTCGCTAGGAGTTCTATACCATCCAGGATTTTTTGCTGGCTTTTTGCGCCAAAACCCTTCAGAGGTGCGACTTCATTATCATCGCAAACCCGTTTCAAATCAGCAACCGATAACACTCCCAACTCATCGTGCAGGAATTTGATTTTCTTCGGTCCCACACCCGGTATTCCTAGCATTTCGATTAAACCAGGAGGTGTGTTGGTGTGTAAATCTATCCAATCCTCAGGCCAAGTGCCATCAGATACTGCATCAGAAATGGCGGTTCCTAGTCCTTTTCCAATACCCTTTAGATCAAAGATTTCTCCGCTCTCTACTAATTCTCCCAAATCTTGAGAAAGTGTTCCTATTAATCTCGATCCATTTTGGTATGATCTGGTTCGAAAAATATTCGCACCAGCCAACTCTAGCAACACGGCCATCTGGTGAAGTGATTTACTTACTTGGTTCCTACTGAAATATGGCGGGCCTGCTCTCCTAGCCTTGGGTAGAGACCAAGATCCGCCTGCCATGTAAACGCCAGTGCGTTATGGTTGAAGAACCCCTGCCTCTTAGCATGGGCATGGTCGGTGTAGAAACGATTGAGTTACTCGCTCAGTCAATGTGCTACATTTCACTTACAGCATTCATTTTTATTGCGACATTTTCAAGGAGTGAGAAACTAGAATTGATGGCGCAAAATTTCATAATGTTCTCTCTTTTGTTAACCGCTGCAATTCTATGGTGGTTATCTAGTTCAGGAGGGGAACTTTGGGGCTCAAATTATCTTCCAAAACCGCTCAGCGTGCTTTGTGTGATAATTGCAATTTCAGCTAGACTAAACATAAAAGGCCAAAATGTTTCATTTGGAGCAAATCCCCATAGTATCGGCAAAAACAAAGATGAGGAGTCTTAGATTATCTCTCCACCCTTACTCGCCTCATCTGCCATTTTCTGATCGATGAAAGTTCGCATGTAATCAGGTAACTCTCCATTAACAAAAACTACGTCATTCACTTTATCTAATTTCATTAGTGAGTAATAAATTTGCATTGCAGTCATAGGAGTAGAGGAACATCCTACACACCCACCCTCCAAAGATATCATGATATTGCCCCCGGCAGTGTCCAAAACATTCACTACACCATCATGTGCATCAAGGACTTCTTGGACGGAGCCGATCTCACCAAGCACTTCCTCTGCCGTGATATCCATCGTGGTTACCGAGTAACTGCTTATCTATCAATCATCGCATTTATCTGTATCAGTAACTCAAGGTTTCTAGTCAAGCCCGCACGTGACTGTAACTTATCACTCGGAACGGAGTAAAGTTTGGTAAAATTGCATTATTGCGCCATTTTTTCAAGGGATGTACTTATTTGGGAGACTTTGGTGGCGGGCCAATAGGTGAACAAAGTATGGACATTGCATTAATTGCGGTAGTGGTATCATTAATAGGTCTTGGAATAGCGGCACTGCTATACAAAAAAGTCAACGACGTTAAGATTGATAATCCAACTGTGGCCGATATAACAAAACAAATTCAAGATGGAGCAATGGCCTTCCTGAAGGCAGAATACAAGTATCTCTCGATATTTGTAGCAGTAGTAGCAGTTTTGCTTTATTTCGTCACCGAAGATGACGGGCATTTAACCTCACTGGCATTCCTAGGAGGAGCGGTTGCTAGCGTGTTAGCAGGACTTTCGGGTATGAAGGCAGCAACTGCTGCTAACGGAAGGACAGCTATGGCTGCACAAAAAGACGGCCAAGCCGGAGCACTAGCGGTCTCATACAACGGTGGAGCTGTTATGGGTCTTTCAGTTGGCGGACTTGGTTTACTAGGTATCTCTCTAGTTGCTTATTTCCTTGGAGCAGGAGATAGTGGTAGTACAAACATAACTCATGCTGCTGGCTTTGGAATGGGTGCGTCCTCAATAGCACTATTCGCTAGAGTAGGTGGCGGCATTTACACTAAAGCCGCAGACGTAGGAGCAGACCTCGTTGGTAAAGTCGAGGCGGGTATCCCAGAGGATGACCCAAGAAATCCCGGTGTTATCGCAGACAATGTAGGAGACAATGTTGGTGACGTTGCCGGAATGGGTGCAGATATATTCGAGTCATTTGTTGGATCCATAATCGCTGCAATGGTAATTGCGGACTCCTCTGATGCTATGAACGCAGATTATGTTATTCTTCCAATCTTCCTTGGACTAGTAGGTTACCTTGCCTCTCTTGTTGGAGTTTTCTCGATGGAGATTCTAAAGAACGGAGAGCCTGGTGCTGCGCTAAGGAATACAACCTTCATCGGTGCAGGATTATTTTGGATAGTAGGATGGTTTGGTATTGATGCTATGGGCCTAGAAACTGGAACTGAGCCTATGGTCGCTGTTATAATCGGGTCAATTGTTGGAATCCTGATTGGATTAGTCACAGAATACTACACAGGAATTGAGGACGTATTTGGATTAAAGCCCAAGTCAATACCTCACATCGGGGAGATGTCAAAAACAGGACCTGCTACTAACGCCATTGCAGGACTTTCTGTGGGTATGATGTCTACATTCATCCCAATCATTCTAATTTGTTTAGGAATATTTGGAGCTAACCATTTCATGATGGAGGGGCACACTTCCAGCGACGCTGGCGGTTACATGCCTGAGTTTGGACTCTACGGTATTGCTATGGCTGCAATGGGAATGTTGGCAACGGTTGGTGTTACGATGACTGTTGATGCTTACGGTCCAGTAGCAGATAATGCAGGAGGAATCGCAGAGATGAGCGGTCTGGGTAAGGATGTTAGAGACATCACAGACGGCTTGGATTCGATTGGAAACACAACTGCTGCAATCGGCAAAGGTTTCGCAATTGGTAGCGCCGCATTAACCGCTTTGGCTCTATTCGCTGCTTATTCTGCAGCAGCAGATCTGAACCTTTCGCAATTAGCTCTCTCAGATCCCAAAGTAGTGATCGGACTTCTTATTGGTGGAGCATTGCCATTCGTCGTCGCAGCAATGACAATGACATCTGTTGGTAAGGCTGCAAATGAGATGGTTACTGAGATTCGAAGACAATTCAAAGAAATTGATGGACTTCTTGAAGGAAAAGAAGGTGTTAAGCCAGACAGTGCAAAGTGCGTTCAAATCTCAACTGACGCAGCTTTGAGAGAGATGGTAGGTCCGGGTGTAGTTGCAGTAATTGCACCAGTTATCGTTGGGTTTGCATTGGGTGCACCAGCTCTAGGTGGTCTTCTTGCTGGTTCCTTGGTAACCGGTGTTATGATGGCTCTATTCATGGCAAATGCAGGTGGTGCTTGGGATAATGCGAAGAAAGCAATCGAACAAGGTCACATTGAAGGTGCTGAAAAAGGAGACGCAGCTCACGATGCAGCAGTAATAGGAGACACAATTGGAGACCCATTCAAAGACACAAGTGGACCTTCATTGAATATTCTAATCAAACTGATGAGCATTGTTGCGGTGGTAATCGCTCCTGCTCTGACAGTCTCAGGCTGGTTCTAAGCAGATAACCCGCACAGTGAAAAATACGCACAGGTAGGCATGAACCATGCGAGTGATACTTGCGTTCATGGTTTTGATGCTACTACCGTTGAGTGGGTGCATTAGCACTACAAGTTACTCGGATTCAGAGTCATTCAACGTAGACTCAACTGAAAAACCTGGCTGGGATATTGGAGATTGGTGGCTATACACTTTCGAAACTCCTCAATTTGGAGAAGATACAGCAAGACTAGTTGTGACAGAGATAAGAGAGGATAACGGCTTATACATGCTAGGTATCTCATCGGAAAGGGAAGCTCAGAGACACGCAGTGATTAATCACAATCCGTTCCTTGGAAGAGTAACTATCGGAGAATTATCCGTCTATGAAAACGGAGATCCACAGCCGGTATTCAAATTCCCATGGAATAATGGAGATAAATGGGAATTCACACTTCTTGGAGAATACTGGAGTGCTGAGACAACAGGGTCTCTCAATGGTATGCCAATCGTAAAGGCAACCAGTGATAATGGACATTCTCTAGAGTACAGATTCAGTGGTGATCATGGATTCCTTGACTACTTTGAATGGAAAGATGGTGATGGTGAACTGCAATTTAGAATGACTCTCACTGACACAGGAAGTGATTATTCAGGACAAGTGTGGTTCATTCGAGCGACAGACCTGAAGGACAGGTTGTTTGAAGGACCAATTGACGGCGAGGCTACCGATACCTTTGTGGATAGCGGGCACCCCTCTGGAATTGATTTTGATTACTACGTATTCTTCATAGATGCATCACTCATACAAGGTGGGTCAGGCACACTATCTGTCAAAGACCACGTAGGTAACAGTATACTAACACGAACTTACACTGCTGGAACCCAATCTCAGGAATTAGCAACAATCCCTAGTAGAAGTGATGAATATACACTAGAAGTGACACTTACTGGCGGACAGAGCACACTCCATTTCATGATTGCAGGTGGTATTGAGAACTACTGGGAGTTATGAGGAGAGTTCCGTGCCTACATTGGTAATGATGCATGGGATGACTGGTACATCCGATATGATGAGACCTTTTGCTGAGAAAATTCTACCGAATGGCTGGGATTTGATTGTCCCACAGGCAGAGTTTAGTCATACGAATCGAGGATACACTTGGTGGCGTTACGAAGGTCCTGACCAGCCAGGAAGGCGGATCCTAACCTCGAAAGAATTGTCAGATGTTGATAGCTCACTATTGAGTTTAGTCAAGATATTGCCAGCTGACGAATTGGTGATTGGAGGATTTAGCCAAGGTGGCGCAATGGCACAAGAGTTACTACAATTCGATCTAAATGTAATAGGCATAATGACAATAGCGACAAGAGCGGTTAGGCCAATGGAACTTCGTCAAAGGTTGCGTGAGATTCCTACATCTAATATTCTGTGGATGCATGGGGAATCTGACCATCGAGTTTCACTAGAAGCCGGCTTAGAAATTGTAGAAATTTTCTCTGAATTTGGATGGAATGTGGAAAAAATTCAGCATCATAAAGGGCACATGATTCCAATTGAATTTCATTTATTGATGAAGGAATGGTTGGAAGATTTACAAACAAAAAATCAATTGTAAATTTAAATATTCAATTGGAATATTAATCTACAATATTCTAATCTCCATTTCAATAAGCAAAAAATAAGATGTGTGTGGCTTGGGAGTATCATGCCATCTGCTAAAGCCCCAGTTAGAATCGACCTTGCAGGGGGTTGGTCAGATGCTCCCCCATTCTGTGAGTTAGTAGGTGGAGATGTGGTAAATATTGCAATCAATCATTATGCACAAGCAGAATTAAACGTCGATTCTAATGGCAAATTATCCGTTGCTTACAACTGTGATGTCCCCATTGGTAGTGGGTTGGGTACAACTGGAGCAATCAATGTTGCCTTAATGTCAGTTATCAAAGGGGCTGAAAATTCAGAAGAATTGGCATATCAATTTGAAAAATTGTTAGGAAATCATGGTGGACGACAAGATCAATGGGCAGCGAGATTTGGAGGAATTCAGCATCTGAAATTTATTGGAAATGATGTTGAAAGAGTCGCTCTAACCCCACCTCAATCCTTTGTGCGATGGATTGAGAAACATCTTATCTTGGCAGATACCGGAATTCGTCATACTTCAGGAGACTTGCATAGCGAAGTTTGGTCCAGATACGATGAGGTTTTACCTCACTTGATGGAAATACGGCAGAGTGGTAGAGATATGGCCCAGGCAGTTCAGCGGGATGATAGATTCAATATTTGCGAAGCCATGAAGTCTTACACCAATGCTGTCGGGAAGCTAGATTCTAAACTAAACGAGCCATACATGATGCTGAATGATTTACCCGAGGTTTTGGCCTGGAAAGGGATGGGTGCAGCAGCAGGAGGGTTTGTGGGAATTATTACTCGCAACCCAGAGGTTACTAGAAATGCCATTCCTTGGGATGTTTTAGAATGGAAAATTGATTT
>MDSY01047799.1_pt1 | contig 29752 bp, 21 predicted proteins | sample 811131 | NCBI WGS metagenome assembly MDSY01 (sample SAMN05326643, study PRJNA326480) | marine metagenome | isolation source: seawater | place: Atlantic Ocean: South West | collected 2010 | reverse complement strand
TTTGAATGTTCGGAAAAAAAGTGTCAACACCAATCATCGAGTCATGGTCCGTCGACAGGTGCCGCCGTGTTGTCGTTCTTGGATACGATCGAAGCAATCGACAGTATTGAGGTCTTTGGCATGAATTTTTCAGGGGGCAAGTGGCATATAGATTTCCGGGACCCGTCAATCGTTCCAACGTACTGCAAAAAGTGCACGATTCACGCAACGTCCTCGTCACGATACCGAGATTGATTTTTGTTGTTTTTTTTTCTGTTTTCCTATAAAAAAACGATATACGAATATGTCAGCTGAACTCCAGCGACCCGAGAACCGACCATATCTCTCCGTTATAATTATCTTATCGATTCTTACGTTTATTTCATTTGTACTGGTTCTGAGTCATGTTGTTCATAATAGTTAAACAATGAGATTAATTTATAGATTATAAGTCCAATTTTTATATAACTACTCTAAAAAATAGTAGTTTCATTATGGCTTCCAAGAGTAAAACTAATTAAGGAATTTGATTTAATCATGGAACTAGATTTATCGGAATTATTTTCAGGTATTTGGTACTCATAAAGGTACCAGTTCACTAAACTGTTTATACCCTCTTCAAAAGACATTTTAGGATTATAACCTAACATTTTTTTTGCTTTACTAATATCCGCACAAGTATGAGGTACATCGCCAGGTTGATCAGGCATAATTTTAATAATTGCCTTCTTATTAAGAATTTCTTCTATTATTTTAATAAATCTCTGGAGTTTTATAGGGCAGCCGTTACCTAAGTTAAAGATCTGATAACCCATTGGCCGATCCAAAGAAAGTATAATTCCATCTACTATATCATCAATGTAGGTATAATCGCGACACGATTTCCCATCGCCGAATTGTTGGATCTCGACTCCTCTGAATATACGATCTACAAATTTAAAAGGGGCCATATCTGGTCTTCCACGTGGTCCATATACTGTGAAAAAACGCAGACCTGATATATTCATATTGTAAATGTAATGGTACGTGTAGGCCATAAGTTCACATGTCTTTTTACTAGCTGCATATGGTGATAATGGAAAATCCACCGTATCTGTTTCTGAAAATGTCTTTTTGATTGACCCTCCATATACCGATGACGAAGAAGCAAATATAAAATTATTATTACCATGTATTCTTGCTAGTTCTAGTAATCTAGTAGTACCTTCTATATTTGAGTTTATATATACAAATGGGTCTTGAATTGATGCTCTTACGCCAGCACGTGCCGCAAGGTGTATTATCCATTTAGGCTTTTCATCCATGAAAATGGAAGAAATAAATTGTTCATCGCATATATCCCCCTCATATATTCGAAGAACTTTTTTATTCCATTTACCAATTAGACTATTTATATTACTGCGTTTAATACCTGGGTCATAATAGTCATTTATTTCATCTACAATAATTACTTCATCTCCTCTTTTTAACAGAGCTTCTGCTACATGACTACCTATAAATCCTGCCCCGCCCGTTAAGAGAATACGTTTAGAATTACTTTCAGGGTATACTTTTGCATATGAAATAGTTGATTTACTTGATAAGTAATCTTTGTTAGATTTATTAAAATCATCTTTAAATTTTTTCATAGCTTATTAAATATATAAAAATCATATATTATCAAATTTATATAAAATTACTAATTTAGTATAAATTTGATATAAAAAATAAAAGTTTAAAGTAAAAATTTTTAAATCTAAATGGATGATATTATCGTGTCTTTCATTGGATGGACCGGTGCGTTATTATGTGCTATTAATTTAATACCTCAAGTATATAAGACAGTTCAAACAAAGGATGTATCTGGATTATCTTATAAAATGCTTATCATTCTAGCAACTGCCCAATTGCTTCTTGGAATTTATGGATTTTGTTTACGCGCATGGCCTATTTTAACAAATAATGTTATTAACTTATCTATGACTATAACTCTACTATATCTAGTTAAAAACTATAAAAATATAGAAACCGCCTCTTTAGATAAAACTAATCTAGCTGAAACTAATCTAGCTGAAACTAATTTATAAATTTAAAATTAAACATTTAATTTTAAACTCATTGTTTGATAATGATTACATGCATCCGATGGCTACTTTAGGCGGTTCCATTGACGATTTCACTTTTAGTAATTTTTGTTCAAAATCTGGTTTAGATGATATAATTTTTCTAGATTGGACATCTGTTAAAACTGGTACAATTTCGCAGTCACACATTCCAGCCCAATTAAAAGCCCATGCATATATATCTTCTTCACTTTTAGCTGCAGCAATTGCCATTCCAGAACCATTTCCTAAATTATGCCACCTACCTAATGGTCTACAGTTTCCCGCGTCTGCTTTATCTGCTTCTTCTAAAAGATTTGCAAATACTTCGTTACCTGTAACTTTTTTATCTGAAAAAAATTTATAAGTTATTTTATATAAATTTTCATCATCTAAAGGCTCATCGCTCACATGTGAATAATCTACTTGATAAGCTGGTTCTGAACCAGCTTTATTTAAAATAATTTTACGAGCTGTATTATCATCGCATATAGGCCATATATCAATATTAGCCATAGGTACCCAATTGTAAAGCCATGATGCAACATCTGAATAATTTTTAGCTCTACATACAAAACTTCCACTAGCGTTACCTACATCGCTCCATCGTCCCAATAAGTCGACATTCGGTGATTCGGCAACATCATCTTCCGGCGTCATTGAAGCAAAATAGGTCATACAATTTACACGAGCACTGTCCATAATTTTCCATTTTCCAAGATACAAAGTCATATATAACTATATATTGGTATTTCTTTAAATAAAAATATAAATTCGTTAATATTTTTATTTCAATCATTTAAAGTATAATTATCTATCTATTTAAACTATTAATTCAGCTTTTCTACATATTTCGTTTTAACATAATCTACTATTTTTAAATAATGCTCATTTTCTAACACATTTTTTTTATTTACTAACATTAATAGAGCCAAACAATATAATGAAGTTAAATGTGTATCATCATTATCTTCTTCTTTATTATAGTTAAATAATTCTAAAAGAGCATCGCTGCATGATATACTTTGTTTATTATACTTATTTTTAATAAAGTTGAATGCTACCCCAGCAGCATGTTTGAAATCTCTAAAAGATAAATTAGTTTCTTCATCTAATATTAAAGTGTCATCTATTATTAAACTGTTATCATCAACGCTTCTAGGAGATGTATTTGTATTCGTTTCCATTTTATTTAATTATTACAAAAATATAAAACATCAAATTTATTTTTTACATACAACTACAATATAATCAAATGCAGTAGTTCCATCACAAAAATGATTTATCATTACGTTACCTAGTAATTTAATAGTATTAAAGAACATACTACCATTTTCTAAATTACGAAAAAAGTTTTTGTAGTATGGTGTAAAGGTATATTTGGTAATATCATATAATTCACATTTAAATCCAATGGTTTCTAATTGTTTAACATATTCTTGAGAATGTATTAAGTTAGATTTTGGTATATGAAAGGATTGTATAAACATGTTTTTATAGATTTTATTTACAAAATTTTGACTATCTTTATTTAATACTATGTCTGCTACTATAAAAGTACCTCCTTTTTCTAATATATCATATGATTTTTTAAAAAAAAATTCCCTATTTTCATAATGAAATGCAGATTCTAATGATATTATAGTATCAAACGAATTATCTTTATATGATAACTTACATGCGTCTCCTATTTTGGGAGTTATTCTATCTAATAGATTGTTTTCTACAATTATTTTTTTAGCATTTTTAATAGATTCTTCTTCTATATCTATACATTCAATACTAGCTTTAGTTTTTTGAGCCCAATATACATCTTGTTCACCATGACCACATCCTACATCTAAAATTTTTACTGATTTAGACAAATTACCCTTTTCATATATATAATTACATAGCTCTATATTTGCATCAGATAAAGTAATTGCTTCATGTTTCCAATACCCGTAATTCATAAAATATTTTTGATTTCCTAATATCTTCTTTAATATAGTTGTAATATTAGTATAATTATAATAGTTATTAAGAAACCATTTATATCCTATATATCCTATTATTAATAGTATTATTATAATAATCATTAGTATTAGTATTAGTAATTTCCAAGTAAAATTACAATCTTGCATGTTTATAAATTAATATTATATACTGTTTTAAATATGATTATTTAACTTATTGTAAGCTAATTTAATATATTTATGTAGGTAAATAATCTTTCGACCATTTTTCGGAAATAATTTTTTTTTCTAACAAATATTTAGTATCTATGTCGTATTTTTTTAAAATTTCAATAGTATGTTCTCCATATTTAGGTGCAATATTTTTAGACTTAAAAGAAAATTTATTTGATCTGATAGAACAAGATGCAAACATAGTTACTGGAGAACCTATTGGATGATCGTTAAATGTTATAAACTGAAATGTATCTCCGTTAATTTTATACTTATTACGCAATTCTTTCATGGAAGTTAATATTACTATATTAAGTTTATCTTTCCAATATTCAGCCGTATTCAGCATAAATACATTTTTGATAGTGTCATTTTTAAACCGGATGTCTAATTTAACTAATTTTTCCTTTGTTTTGCCTAATAACATAACCCATTTATTATTTTTTGTTTCATATATGGATAATAAATCATGTTCTCCTTTACATTCAGAACCTGTACGTATGTTATCATCGCAGCCACATATAAATGGTATTTGAATTAATTGACCCAATGATGCTAATGATGTTCTGGAAATTAAAAAGCCATTATGGGTTTTTCGATAATATAATGCGGCCATTACCGATAATGCACCGGATACTCCGGCTATAACATCAATTGTACCTAAATGTGCATGTTCTTCTACACGATGCATTCCCCCTCCAAACCTTTCCATTATCCCTAATCCTGCCTGGATATTATCGTCATATCCTAAATGATTAGTACGCGGTCCTTTATTTGGTCCACCCCATGCATCAAATCTCATTAAAATAAGATTAGGATTTATTTTTTTTAATGTATCTACCGACAAACCCAATCTAGTAATACCTTCTTCTGTATGATTTATTATTAATACATCCGATTTTTTGATTAATTTTATTATAACATCTTTACCCGTTTTTACATTTAATAATATAGATTTCTTATTCGTATTTGCAACTAAACCATATATAATTGTTACTTCCGGTGAATACGTGGGTTTAGGTGAATCTATTTTTATGACATTAAATCCAAATCGGGCTAATATAGAACCTATAGTTGGACCAGCTATCACGTTAGACATATCCAATACAGTTATATTATCTATATTATTATCTGACATAGTTACATTATCTTCTGTTTCAATCCATGCGACTGGGCATGGATATGCTATATCATTTTCTATAGTTATTAATTTTGAATTAATTGCATGTTTAGAATATATCCATTCATTAGTAGTTCTATGAGCAGAACATGGTATACCATTATCGCCTAATAAAATTTCCCATTCAAAAGCAGTTTTATTTTTAAACACATCAGCCATTATTATTTTTAATTGTTTGTATTTATTACCCACATGTATTGTACCTAATCCATGTGTAGGTTTATTGTATGTATCTGGAACAGGAATATTCAATTTTTGTACCTTTTCCTCAATACCCAGTATTTTTAAAACTTTTTTTTGATGATTAATATGACAAGGCGCTACTAAATAAAATGGTCTTTTATCATAACATATATAATGGCAAAAAAAGGGATCTTTTAAATCTTGTATTTCTGAATATGTTAAATTTGTTTTGTTACTAGAGTTACGAGGAGGATTGTATACTATTGGATAATTATAATCTATTGAATTATAAATAAGTGTATCCATTAAAGCACTTGCTAATGGTACCTCTATTATATCTCCTGAATTTTTATTTAATGCATTTAATATTGCAAGAGTACCATATATTGATGCGTATGTCGATGGTAAAGGTAATTGAGTATAACTAGCTCGAATACCCATCAATACTCTATCTATTCCCATATCTATAAAAACACCCGAGGCCGCCATTACATTTGCATCGTGTTCCTCAATATTTTTATATTCTTTATCTGTACTTGAAAAACAAGGTAAAGATAAATATATAGTTTTTGAATGAATTTTTTCTTTATCAATATTTTTGGTAATAACTACATTATAAAAATGATTATCTAATTCAGATATAATTGTCTTACCTTTAGTTAACACTTGTGTCATTTTTGTTTGCGGTGGAGATAGAGTCTTTACATATGCACCTAAATTCGATAAATGTAATCCCACTAATTGCTCAGAAAGTGAATTTCCTACTTCTAATACTGATACATTATTTAATATATGATTATTCATATATATTATTAGTCAAGATAAATATAAATTATTAATATACGTATGTTAATAATTTTTTTATTATTAAAATATATATATGAATGAATTACAGATTAAAATAAATAATTTACAAAATTTATCGATCCAACAATACAATGAAATATTAAAAGATTGCGCTAAATTTCGTGAAATGACCGCTATGGTATATGTTTATGATAAAATGAAACAAAATGGTGTAACTCCGAATGAAGAAACATTTAAACATATAGATAAATTACATAGTAAAAATATTAATGAATCAAATAAAATACTTTTAAAATCAGAATTAGGGAAAAAATTACCTCCTAGGAGACGTATACATAAAATAATGAAAGGTTATAATTATACAAATAACTATAATGAAGCACTACAATATAAACCTATAGTAATTGATTATATAAATAAAAATCCAGATATCGCTACTATTAATAATAGAATAATAATGGCTAAACAGATAAGTAAAAATTGTAATATATCATTTAACCATGTTAGATATATAATAACTAATCTTAAAAAAACCAAGTTTTTTGATAAAAATTGTATTAAAAACTCAAAGCAGGAAAGCATATTAAAATATTTTCAATCATAATAAATTTAATATTTCATTTTATGAAATTTTATATCTGGATCACCTCTTCTAAATTTTCTTTTAGATATATAGATAAAAAATTCTTCTCCATAACTTAATTTCCCACATGCATTATATTCATCAAACATCATTATTCCAATCTCGCCATCTGGATAATCACGTTTAAAACGAAGTGTATCTAATAAAAAAAATGACTTTAAAAATTGCATATCATAGTCAGAATAAAATACAATAATATTATACTTACTGTTATTTTTAATTTGGTCAATGAATACTGCAATTTTATTTAATTTTATATCATCATTATAATCTGTATAGTTCATTACTCCATTATAATCTAATATGTTATTAAAAATATTATAATCATTGTTTTTTATTTTTGTTATTTCACTAGGCTGTTTAGTTTCCATTTCTATATCATGAATAATAATATCATATATTCTGGAATTTTTGTTAATAAATTCATACGCATCCATTGCATATAATTCTAAATTTGGATCATTAAATGAATTTTTAGTTAGTTTTCTCATAATAGGATTAGTTTTTATAAATTTAATAAGTACATCATCTAATTCTACATTTGTAACTTTAACATTAGGATGTTGTAATGCATACATAGCGGGATACCCATCCCCCCCTCCCAATATTAATATATCTTCAATTATTGGTTTATTGCTTAACTTTATACTTACATTGACCATTGCATCGTGTGATCTATAAGCTTCATCCGAATGATTTTGAATTTCACCATTTAAAAATAAACAATATTTATCTAAGTATTTATCTTTAACTAATTCGATAGTTTGATATTTACTTTTTGTTTTATCTATTACTAATACACCTTTATTTGAATAATTTCTAAAAGGTTCTTTAATATAATCAATCGTAATCCATAATATAATTATGCATATGATAATAAAATAAACTTCTTTCATTATATGAAATACATATTTTTTTTATACATTAATTTAATTATAATTAATTATATTTTAACTATATTATATTAGATTCTATGACTATATATGACATTTTTTTAAAAGAACCTCAGAAGCCTTTCACATATAATTTAAATGTAATTGGATTAAATCCACCAACAGTTGAAGATCTATTTATTAAAATAAAAGATACATTTATAAATGGATTAAGAATTATAACAGAAAACAAAAATACACATTTCCTAGATATTTCTAATGTAACAAACAAACATATGCAACTAATGAAAGAATATATGTTAAGTATTGGAATAGAACTTCATTATAATAAATATACAATTGCAGGTAAGGATTATTTGTACCGTCAATTTTTATCAGATATTTCAGACATTAATGGAATTGATATAAAAACTACTATAAATTGGCACACAAATTTTATAGAAAATATACATATTTCATCTGATCCTGATATAACAACCGAGTCTGTATCCAAATTATCAAATATGATACATAAACACTATAAGGTAAATCATTTTTTAAACCTTACCAAATCAAATGTTTTACATGATTTTGCTATTTGTATAAAATTTACAAACGAATCGTTTACTCATTACATTTATTTTGATTACGCTAAAAATAGTTAGTACATATCGTATTTTGAATAACTATGAGTTTTGTATAAAAACCGATAGTTACATAGTATATACATTTTTACAAATTAGATAATTGATAAAAATTTGATTTATTTTTAAAGTATTATTTATATTAAAGATAGTATGTCTGAGTATAGGCCTAAAACAAACGACGGTTATAATGTATATCATTTGGATGAAATTAATTCTATGTGTTTCAGTAGTGTATGGAGGGGGACGTTATCTTGTCCCGAAAGATCTGTTTCCGGTAAATATATTTTAGAAGCAACTGGCGATGCAAATTTAGATGGTAGAAAATACGTTGCACTTCCAATTGAAACTAATTTAAATGATCCCCGAATAATTGAAAAATATAATTTATTTAGATCATGTATTTAAAAATTGATTTAACGTTTTTATTAAAAAATATTTTTATTTATATACTAAATATCTATTAAAATCTTATTAATTTTACATATGTTTAAATAATATACTATTAATTATTTAAATGTATGACTATTTTAATATGACTGAACTAGTAAAAATATCTATAGGAGAATTATGGGATAAATATAGTATTTTATTAATAAAAAAAAAATATATTAATAACAGTATTAGTCTCAAAATGATTGATTTAGAACTAAAATTTTTAAATACTAACATGGAAAAGTATTCATATATTAATAATAAAATGTTTATAGATTTAAAAAAAATAAACGAACAATTATGGATTATTGAAGATAAAATTAGAAAAAAAGAGTTAAACAAAGAATTCGATAATGAATTTATAAAATTAGCAAGAAATGTGTACATAATCAATGATAAAAGGGCTATTTGTAAAAAAAATATTGATATATTTTTTGGTTCGTCTATTCAAGAAGTCAAATTATATGTAAAATATAATTAACTATATAATTATACTAGAGTTTCCATTTTTTTTTTAATTTGTTACGTTTTTCGGAGGAAATACCATAAAATTCCCATATAGTTTTTTTATATAATCCACTTTGTCCATTTAATAAATTTAACTTATTATTTTTTTCACAACATCCACGTAAAATAGTTTTTTTAAAAATAGTCATTTTTTTTTCAATATACGCTATTTTTACATTATTAGATAGTAGATTATAGGCTCTCCAATTGTTATCTATTACTTTAATCATTTCATCTTTGTCTTCTAAAAATTCTAAAAGATAATTATTATCTCCGTTTAAATAATCGTTTTCATTACATGATCGATTTCTTAGCATATTTATATGATAAATATTATTTATATCGTTTTGTATTGATTTTGTTATTATATCTTTACCCAATAAATTTATTAATATAGGATGTTGTTTAATAATTATGACGGCTTTATATGCATTAACTTCTGATAAATCATTAAACATATCCTTAATAGTCATATTTTCAGGTTTTCTATAGGTAATTTTGTTTTTTACACTTTCATGATTATTATAAAAACATATCCATAATTCACTCAACAGTAAATTAGTAAAAAAGGTTTTACATTTATAACACACTAATGATTCTCTATTACATGTATCTATATTTTTAAGTTTATACCGACATTTACATAGTCGTACCATTTATATTATTTTAATAAATGATAATCATCAAATTTAATGTAATTAACTACACTTATAATATAACTAATTGTTTTCTAACATACGCTAAATATAAAATTTTATAATAGTGTTTAGATTTATATAAAACTTTGTGATTTATAATTAATGAAACTATTTACTTTTATATTTTTTATAACTTATAGTTATAAACAATTTGAAAATCCATGCAAAGTTTGTAAATTTTCATTTAGAGGCATATATTGTAGTAAATATAAACTAATAAATGATAAAATATTTAATATAGATCCTAAATATAAATATGAGCTATACAATTATCCATTACAAGAAAATTGTATTAATAACAATAATTTATGCGGACATAATTATAGTGACTTTATATATATTTTATAGTATGTATGATTTTTATACACAATATTATTTATATAATTAATACTCCTGTTAAATTAAAATAAACACTTAAAAATTTAGGTAACTAAAATATAAAATGAAAAAAATAGATCCTTTAGTTAATTTAGAAAATGTAGATTTTTCATATTTTAATAAGAAAATACTAACAAACATAAATTTACTAATTAATCCTAATGAAATGATAATATTATTAGGTTGCAATGGCGCTGGTAAAAGTACTTTACTTAGACTTCTAGCGGGAATTCATATAGTATACAATTATAATAAATTTAGTGTAATTGGCTCAGATCGACCATTAGATCAAAACAACGGTATAGCATTTTTAGGTAATCGATGGGTTAGACATAACACATTTATTGGAAATTCGCCTTATTTAGCGGATATAAAGGTTAGTGATATGATGAAAAAATGGCAGGAAGATAATATTAGACGCAGAGATGAATTAATTAAAGTATTGTGTATTGATTTAAATTGGCGTATGCATCAAATATCAGATGGACAAAGAAAATGTGTTCAAATAATGATTTCATTATTAAAGCCATTTAAATTAGTATTAATCGATGAATTTTTAAACGATTTAGATATAATTAAACGTGATAGAATATTTACTTATTTAAAAAAAGAGTGTAAATTACGAGATGGAAGCGTTATATATGCAACTCATATTTTTGATGATCTAGATACGTGGATGAATCAAGTTGTATTTATTAATAACGGTACTTGTGAAAAAAAAATAAATATTCGCGATTTTAAGAATGGTAATAGTTTATACGGAGCTGTTAAAAAAAAACTAATTAATAATATAAATAGTAATATTGATAATAATATTGATAATAATATTGATAATAATATTTTAGGAGGTGCTGGAGGCTATAGTAATGGTAGATTAATTGAATTATAATTACAGTTTATCAGTGTATTATTTATCTATAATTATTCTATATAATAAAGAGAATATTATGTCTAGTAAAATTAAAACTGCAGCTATTTTTTTAAAATTATAAATATACATTATACTAGCTATTAAAAATATTACAGAATGAAAAATTCTACTTTGATGCCAAAATACCTTTGCAATTTGTGTTTCGTTATTAGAACCCGTCAATGATTTATATAAAAATCCTATTCCAATTAATAACAAACATATAAATACAGTAATATCTAATAACTTGATACTATTTTCAATACTTGATATATATAATATACCTAAAAATATTGAAAATCTAGTTAATAAACATATATACCATATAGGATGAATCTTCATGATATTATATATTATGAAGATTTTTATTGTTTATAATTATTAAATGATTACCACAATTTAAGTCTATTTTCAGGCGCAAGGTACATTTTATCACTTTTATTTATACCAAATACCTTGTGAAATTCATCCATATGTTGAACCAAATTTCCCCTAAATTCATTTGGACTATGAGGATCAACTTTTAATAGCATTATTTTTTTATCGTTATTTATATTTTGTTTCCATATACTACACCATGATTTGAAAAATAATTTTAAGGAGGTGTTAATAAACATATCACTTGAATTTTTATCATTTAAATGTTTAAGTAATGATTTCATGGATATCGTTAATCCACTGATATCTGCTATATTTTCACCCATTGTTAATTCCGGATTTATTTTATATTCAATTCCATTATTTAGATAACTATATTTATTTACTGAATATATTATCTGTTCTGTTTTTTTATGAAATAAAAAATTATCTTCATCTGTCCACCAATTATTAATATTTCCATTGTGATCAAAATGTTTACCTTGATCGTCATAACCATGTGTTATTTCATGTGCTATTATAGATCCTATACTACCATAATTAACAGCAATTAAAATATCCACATCTTCTAAAAGTTCTTGTTCCTCTTTAATATCAAAATCTATTGATTTTATCGTTGAATGATATAAAGGCGGTTGCAATATAGCAGCCGGAAATACAATTTCATTTTTAGTGGGCATAAAATACGCATTAATTGCTTGAGGATCCATATACCATTCTTCTCTATCTAATGTTGAATTTATTTTTTCAAAAAAGTTTTTATTTAAATTCCATTCGTTACTTTTTTTTGATATTTCATATAAATTATCCCCAATGTTAATATCTAAATTTACATAATCATTCCACTTATCTGGATACCCTATTTTTGATTGAAAAAATGATAATTTTTGTAAGGCTTTTTTTTTAGTTTGCTCAGTAAGCCAATTGTTATTATATAATGAATCATGCATAATTGATATTATATTATCAGTCATTTTACTTATATCTTTCTTATACGATTCTTTAAAATAATATTCTACATATAATTTACCTAGCATTTCTCCTGCATATAGATTGATGGTGTTTATATTACGTTTTTCTTCACTTTTTTGTTTTTTTTGACCACTTAATTTTCTTTGATAAAAATCAAAAAATTCATAATCTAATTCTTTAGAACAAATTTCCCGAACTTTACTGATAATTTGATATTGAATATACGAATAATATTCATTAAAATTGTCTGTATCTAAAATAGTATACAAACATCGTCTGATAGCATCTCCATCATAGGCTGTTAAATGATATTGATTTGATTGAACATTTTCATGGTCTTTATTTTTAAAATTATTATTGTAATTTTCTTGCATAATACGTCTTAAATCAAATAAAGAATATATTTCTTCAAATAATATTTGTACGTATTGTATCATTTCATTATTTAATGTAAGATTACGGTTATTTTCATCGTAATTTTCTTGTTTTTTATCTAGACTCTTTAAATCGTTAATCTTCATATATAAATCTGTAATGTTAGTATTTGTATAGTACTTTTTAAATTCTCTTGCCTGATCAGGTTTCATAGTATACATCGCTATTTGTGTTTCAAAATTAATTACATTATCACTAAAATTATCATCTAACTTAATTTCAGTATTATTTTCAATAATATTTTTTATATTATCTAAATGTGATTTAAAAGCGTTCATATCGTGTTCCAGAATTTTATCTAAATAGTATTCGCGAGATGGTAACGATAAACCACATACTGATAAATCTAATACTATATGGTTAATGTTTTCAAGATCACTACTACATCTAAAGTCTATAACATTGTTAATATCATTCATATGAGAATAATGAAGATAATTAGCTATAGATATAATATAACTATTATAATTTATAGAAGATAGCTTATCAAAATTAAAATGATTTCTTAATTCTTTGAATTCATTTATCAAAGGATCATAGTTGGATTCATTATCATTCCATAATTTAAACCTATTTTTAGAAGCTAACCATATAGAATATATTTTTTTAGAATTTCCAAATAAGTTAGTTGTTTTTAGACTATCTATAATATTACACTGTTTTTTTATATCTTGGTCGTATAATTCAATAAGTCCACCCCAAGAAGAATAATCTTCCGGTATAGAATTTTTAGAATTATTCAACCATGATAAATTAACATAATTATAAAAATCATCATTTGGTGATATATTATCGAGGGTTAGTTTATTTTTAACCATTAAATATAAATATTATGATATTTTTAAATAATAATTAACTAAATGTAATAATTATAAAATAATTATATATTATAAATACATGAATAATAATAAAAAAAAAATTAATAAATTTTTAATCATTAAACTTATGATAGCTTTAATACTATTAATTATTTTATTTATATGTTTATATAATCATGAATTTTTATACAAAATTTTTAAAAATACATTAAGTGGTGGATCGTATAAATCTACGAATCCATCCGTAGTAGTTGAAAATTATACAAATATTTTAAAAGAGGTTAGTGTTTGTAACTCTATGATAAAGGAATTAATTTAATAGTTATAATAAAAATAATATTGTACATTAAATTATAAACAATACTTCATGGAAAAATAAAACAACTTATATATATTTTAAAAATACTTATATATTTGTAATCTAATAAAAATATAATCATATATAATGAAATTAAAATTTAGTTTGATTATGTGTTTTTTTTTTTAAAACCATTTGTTCTTTAGTACCTAATAAAAAAAGATTTTTATTTAATTACAAAAATCCTTCGAGTGATATCAAATTAATCGATTCGAAAAGAGCTTTTTTAATATCAAAAAACTGGCTGGATAACTATATTATTAAAATTATAAATGAAAATCAATTACAAAACACTAAAAATTTAAACTCTGCAGTATATGATGGAATAAATTACGTCATGGAAGTTAATAATTTTAGAAAAAATATTAAAACATATAACGAAACACATATATACATGTCTTGGTATCCACAGGGTTGTTACGGAATATCTGAAAATTTATATTTAGTAATTGCTGAAAAAACAACATCTAATTTATTAATTAAACATATAATTTCATCTCCATATTGGGAATCAAAACAAATTTCTAATGAAAAATTAAAAATATCATTAATAGATTATTCTAAAAATCAAAATAAAACAATCGACTTTGATTTTTTATATGAAAATAATATAAGACATAAATTATCATGGTCTACATGGAATTTATAATAAATAAATGTATATGTTTAAAGGTATAATACATAATATTACTATTTTTCACCTTGTTCTATATAAAATTTTAATATTTTCCAACCCATTCAAATAGCGAATTATGAAAACTTGATAACGGACCACCTGTAACTTTTGTAGAAGAAAAATTATAATCAATTAAGTTTGGTAATAGTATAATATTCATCACGTTACCGTATATTCTACCATAACCGCATTCTATAAAAATTCTTGTTAGATTTACAAGATGACTTAAATGTACAATGTCGCCTTCAACCTTAGTATTATTTAAATTACATAATTCTAAATTCAACAAATTTTTAAAATGAATCAAATTACCATACAAAAATGTGTTACATACGCAAATATTTTGCAACTTAGGTAATTTAGAAAAATGAATCACGTCACCAGTGATACGTGTATTTGATAATATTATAGTATTTAAATTTTTATTAGATACTATACTTGAAATATTACCTGATATATTAGTATATTCTAAATCTAGTAAAATTAAATTAGATAATACATTCAAAACAGATATATTTCCATATACATTTGTCCAAGATAGTACCAAAGTCTTTAAATTACAAAAATTTGAAAAATAATATAAATCTATAAAAATACTTTCAGGATAATTTACTATTCTTTTTCTATTAATACATGTAAGATTATCATCATTATTTATATTATTTATCATTCTCCCTTTTAATTTTTTATTTAAAATACCTAAACATAATTTACTATGTGGTGATTTATTAGTGTAATTAAATATTTTCATACAAATTATATCAGGTAAAGGCAATTTTAATATTACATTCATTTTTACTAAAAATAAATTTATTATAGTATCAAATTTGTTTTTATATTATTTATTATTGTTCATATATTTGTGTATATTTCTACGAGTTGAATATCCTAACCATATAGTCATTAATATTGAAAAAATAAAATATTGACTAGGATTAGTTAATACTGCTCTATATGACTGATTATTTGAATTAACTGCGTTTGTATTTAGTATATCAAAATTACTAGTTATATGCGTAGTGGTTCGATTAACGGGACCATAGTACGATCTTAAGTTTTTTTTATTTAATGGTCTATTATTAATTATACTATTACATAAAAACATTATATATAATAGTATTAAATATTTATATTTTTATAAATTGAACAAATCATATTAAAAATTCTTTACATTTGTTATAGTAAATCGCCTATTATTAATTACATTAAGATTGCTTAAATTCAATAATATCACGTAATCTCATGGGTAAATGTTCTTTAAACATCTGTATAAGTGAAGAATTTGATTCACCTTTATGATTCCCTGTACATATGATTACCTTGTTTATATTTCCATCTTTGCCTTTGATCATTTGAATATTTTCTTCTTTAAAATAGTCTTGTAGGTAGCTCAATTTATTAGTATCATCGCCTAATAGTGACTTTTTAATATAAAGTACATGGTTTTCATCTAAAAATGATACTTTAGGGGATACTACATTATCCTTGTATTTGACTTTAAATTTACTGCAACCAGAAGGAGTTTTTGTACGTTCACCCTTTTCAGAAGTCCATAGTTGACCTTGATTATCTATCCAACCGATATTTCCTAATTCTGAACTGTGTACTGAACCGCGTATAAATTCAACTGCATCTTCAACATATTTTTCTGCAGAAGCTGTATAACCCCTTACTACAGTTTCTGTAGGTTGACTTACCCATTCGTTTCGCGGGCGTACTATATCATAAATAGCTGCCCCTTTTTCCAAACCACGACTTGCCGTTGTAAGCGTTTTCCAGCCAGCGGACCGAGCATATTTTACATAGTCACTGTTAGCGAAATTGCGAACCGCTTCTGCACCTTTGGCTGTAAATTTATCTGTATAGGAAGTTGTTTTTGCATTTGTATCATCTTGTTTTTGATCATCGCAAGTATAATATTTAATAAAAGGGATCCTTTCCGTTTTTATTAAAGATTCATCTTCGCAATTTAACTTTAACTCTACTTCAATATAATCGTTAACTAGCTTACTGGTCCATTTAGGTATTTCCTTTACTTCTCCATGATTCTCTAAAATTGGCCCCGCATTCCATAGATCTTGCGGGTATACTGTATCTAGAGGTACTTTCAAAAAGCTTGGAAGTATTATCTCTTGATTATTATGATCACCCACGACCCAACCGTATTCCCGCATTTCTTTAGTTCCTGAATTTATCTCGTCTTGTTCTAATTTTAATAGTTCTAAATTTGATCCAGAATCTTTATTGAAATATAAAAATGCTCCACAGTCTTTTATATGTGCTTCTATACTTTTTAGTTCTTCACTATGCAATGTTTGATCTTTTTGAAAAAAAACATCCACGATTGGTAGTTGAAATATTGAAGGAGCTTTTATATCACCTTGTATAGTATTAAACATTTCATGTCCCATCATTTCTACGCTTTCCCTAATAAATTGAAGTTCGTATAAGGTAGGTATACAATCATCTAGATTACTAAATGTATTGTGAGGTTTATCACATTTTTCATCTATCAAAGATATTATATCTTGGCGATCTTGCGCTGCAAATTTATGCCTATTACCAGTAGATTCCCATAATTTATCTCTAATATTTCTTAGAAAATCATACATTTCCGTTTGAATTCCGATTCTTTCTTGTTCATCGGCATTTACGATATAATCATCTCCTAAAATTAATTTTAACATTTTATCGGAATCTTTATAATTATCCGCATTATATGAACTAGTTATCATAAAAATCTTATATAAAAATTTTTTCATTACTATCATGGTTTGTTTTTTACATATAATTGTTCGTTCTTTTAAATTAGTAATTCCATTATGAGATCTTTCAGTATCTAATATACAACCGCATTCTAGAGGCTTATCATCTTTACATGGACCTTTGAAATTATACCATAATTCTCTATACTTACCGTTACCGAAATTTATATTTCCACCTTCGCCTTCAAAGTACTTAAATATTGATTCTTGTTGACCAGGATTATTTTGAAATATAGAAAATATCTCTAGAAAGGTAGTTTTTTTAATGATATCTGTTTCTTCGCTATCTAATGGTATATATTCTTCAGGAAATACACTATCAATAATATGATTATTAAGTATTTTGTCTTCTAAATAAGGTATAGGATCACTATTTGGAGACGAACTTAATTTAATATAACGTATTTTAAATGGGTCACTATCCTCAGGAAAAAATTGTAAGTTAGTTTCTTTACTACAATTAGAATTATTTGTAGAAATACATTGATCATATTCTTCTTTGCTTATTTCTGTTTTTTCTGCGTCTGTCTTAAAATATCTTTCCCATATTCTTTTACTTGTACTTCCATTTTCTAAAATAACCATACTTAATCTTCTGTTTCTTACTAAACCACTATATTGATTAATTAAATTAACGGTTATATCATTATTTAAAACATTAACTTGTGAACATATTTCCACCGATCCTTTACCTTTTTTACACATATTATATGGTGTTATTGGACCTGTTAAATAATTCAATTCATCGTTGATTGTTATTTTTTCAATTTCTGTAGCTGTTTTTAATTTTTCGTGCAATCTTTCTGTTTCACCTTTTACATGTGTCTTCCATTTAAAGTCGGCGTCATCAAGTACTTGTTTATGTTGTTCACAAAAATCTTTAAATATACTATCTTTTTCAGAAATACAGTTTAGTTTAGTAACATCCATATTAAAGTTGCTAATTATCATTTTTAATCTTATAGATGGATCATTTATAATAGTTTTAATACTGTTTCCTTCTATAGAAACTCCTAATTTAGTAAATATTGGATTATAATTAGTCATCATTTCTTTATTTATGTCTATATCGGAACAATTTTCAAGGGTTTCTATAAAGGTTTCTATATTTTCTGTAGACAAAATACTATTACTATACCATGATAATATATTTTCTGAATTACCTATTAGCATATCTTCCGAATCGCCATTAATATTAGTTTTTACAATAAAAGGAGGATCTATAGTTATTTCCGTATCTTCAAAATTAATTCCATATGACTTACAAGGTTTAAATGCTATTTGTTTTAATTTATTTACACCTAAAAATCCAGAACCAAACCCACTCCATTGACTATTAATATTACCACCGTTTGATATTTTTAACATAAATTCTTCACATAAAAATCTCTCTATTTCATCTTCACTGATATGTTGATTTGTATTATCAGGTGTACTTTTCGATAGGTAATTTGTAAATTCATCTAAAATATCAGGTGATAATTCTGGTATTAGGTAAGAAGACCAGTCGCCCGGTAAACTTTTTATAGTACTGTTAATTATAGGAATATTTCTCATAACTAAGGATAATACAGGTTTTAGATCTTCTATAACATTATTAGTATTATCAATTACGATCTTTTTTTTATAATTATCATGATTATTTGACATATCAATAGTTTTCTTTAGTTTGCTAAATAAATTATCTGCACTATCAGATACAATATCCTCCTTTGCATCGTCTGGTTTATTTTTTAAAATGATTGACATTATATGCCGCTGCATACTGAAATCACCATAAAGAAAGGAACTTAGGATAGGATCATTGTAACCTAATCTTAATAATTCTATTACTTTTTCATTTATAATTTCATCAGATAAAGTACCAGATGCTATTATACTTTCAATATCATCTGCACTATTACTAATTAAATTTTTAAATATTTCTATATTTCTAGAAAAACCATCTAAATCGATACTTCCATCCGGAGCAAATCGTGTAAAAACATCACCTTTACATTTATAGTTTTTTAACAACATTATTGAATCGTAATCGTTTTGATTAGAAGGTTTTTGTGGAATATTATTATTTCTTCTTAATTCGTTAATGGTGGACACTCCCCATAATTTTTGTAATAAATCACGATTAAATCCGGTTTCTAAAAATTTTCTTCTAGATATTCCACTTGAATCGTCTAACGCATGAAATGAATAATCATCCTCAAATCCATCAAGTCCACCTATTTTAGCATAATCCTCATATTCTTTAGTACCTATAATATTATATAACTGTATTAATAACATTCTTCTATATTCTAAATCAGGTATAGTTTCATTTCCATCTTTATCCGAAACACCATTTAATATATCATTGATTGAATATTCGGTTTGATCGTCGGATATTAATACAACTTCGCTATTTATGTTAAGTGATGTTTTTTTTGTAACAGTACCTATAATTTCGTACTGGTTAGATTGTTGATTTAATTTTAATTTTTCGATTGTTCCATTACAGTTTGTATAAATTTCTCCATTTAATTTATAGTATTCAATATTATTATACATAAAATATACTTTTTTATTTGCAGTAATTGTGTTTAATTTTGTTTTTTTTTTGAAAATTTCATTATATATAAATTTAGTTTTAAACAACATATTTACACTATTGGATGTATTTGTAACTTCATTACTTAAGTATGAATTTAAACTTTCACCTAAACTCCCGTATTTAAAAAAATAATCTTCTAGCACTAATGTGATTGAAGACATGGCAGTTAATGTCTTAAGACAAACTGCACTTAGTGGATTTGGAGGTATACTACATCCAGTTAGAACTACATCTATAATACGAACCGCATATACACATGCAGTCAATCCTACAATACTTGCAGTTATTATAAATTTTGCTGCATTTAAAAGAAATAAATTCATAAAAGTATCTTGTGCTGTATTTAAATTATCATATCCAGATAAGAATATTGAATCAGTTAAACAATTATTTTGTATAAATGCTATTTGTTTTTTTGTTAAGCCAGAACCACTACTATGAATAGATATATGTCGATTATTTTCATTATTTAGATCATATTTACCAGATGGAGACCATTTTTGACTCAATTCTCCACATTTGTTTGCGATATTCGAAGGATCTGACGAAATATCTTCATCATCGTTTAAGTTTTGCATGTCTCTTGGCCCTTGACTAGTACCCTTATCACGTGATCTTAATCCTAAAGATTTCATTTTATCTAATGCATCTGCTATATTCGAAAATGCCTCTTTCAATGCTTCCATTAACGAATTTGTTTCACTTTCTATTTCTTTTTCGGATTCCCCCATGGCTTCTTCCTTCATGGTACTTCTCATACTGGTTCTTTCATCTATATCTTCTTCCATCTGTTCATTTATTTTCTGATCCTCTTCTGTTTTTGTTTCTTGGGCTTTTCCAACCTTGTTATCTTGAGTATTTGCAGACCGCCTTAAATCTTGTGGGGCGCTATTTGCATTTGAAGAATCCCGTGCAGTAGACGATGCGGTGGGTGGATTTATATCATCATTTGAACCTATTGGACTCGAAAAATCTACCGGATCGGATATTATCTCGGGACCTTTTTGATTACGCATTCGCATTTGTTCCCGTAGATATTCCAATGTGTCACTTAATTGAGATTGTAAATCAGGAATCTCTTGGTCATCGAATTTAGCTATACTTTTTCTTAGCTGTATCTCTCTTCTATAAAATGTACTTATTATATCGATATTTGTTCCCGGAATATTTTTTACATATTTGGATCTGACCTCATTTATTAATTTTTGATAGTTTTTAGATAATTCCATTAGTTGACCAGGCTGGCACCCTAATTCACTATTTTCTTTTAAATTTGATACTTTGCATTGATTTCGGTCTTGTTCTATGGAAGTTATTAAATTTAAAGGTATGTTTAATTGTTCTGCAACTTTACTCATTAATTTTAACCAGTTTTTCGATTGTTTCTCATCATTGATCCATACCCTTAATCGTTCTTCATCATCTATACTTTCTATTTTTGGAGGTAAATTAAATTCCTTGTCAATAATATCATTGCATACGGATCTAAGTCGTTGATATTTATCATCTCCGTCATATAATAATTGAGTAACCTGACATTCGAAATCATTATTAGCTACATATCCATTTTGTTTAGTACTAATACCAAACGCCTTTAAAATATATTTACTGAAATCAGTACTCCATGTGTCTGTTTTATAATAATAATTTGAATGCTCAATCAGTTCTATAAATTTTTGTTGCATAGGATTTAATTCTAAATTATATTCATGTTTTAGCAACGATTGATTAATATGCCTCATTAACATATCATTACCATTATATAACCTTAGAGGATTATTAATACACACGGATCCTGAACATTTTTTATTATATTCGTCATATTTAATATTAATTACTGGTTCAATATTTTGTGTATAAAATTGCACCGGCTCTTTTATATTACATATTATACTACAAATATAATCTTCAATATTATCGGTCCAATTTGATGTAAATGAAACAGGAAACATTTGCGTATCTGAATTATCTTTTAATTTATTTAAACGAATAGTATCCAACATGCTACTGAAAGTATTTGTATATATAAATTTACTGATCCCTGTTCTTAATTCATGTTGATTTAAATGCCCTTTATTTTCTAATAATGTTTGATATAAAGAACCAGGTGAGGTACTTTGATAGGCCTGATTCAGATTACCAGTACCGGTCTTAAGTAAAAATTCGGTTAATTGATCCAATGCCTGTTTATCCGCATCTTCCATGAAAGAAGGATTTGTTTTTATAAATTTTATAGTACGGGGGTCAAATAATAATGGGATGATGGTATATATATCCACTTGATCCTCGCTAAATCCTCCCCCTTGAGAATTATATATTTTATTATACAATATATTTATGTTCATGTTACCATTCTCATCATATTTTTTCATAAAACTGATTAACTGTTTAGAAACTTCATCTGGTATTTTTAAAGGACTAGTTATAGAACTCATATAATTTCTATCAAGTACAATATTGTTTTTATCTAATAATCCTAGTGTTCGGCTATATGCACCTATAAATTTAGAAGATAAAAGTTTCTTGGAAATAAAATTACATTGACTGCGTAAATATTCCGAGTAACTAATTGAAGTATGAATACTACTAAAAAGATTTTGTAATAATTTGTCGGTGGATCGTGAATCGTAATAAATAAGTTGCTCACCATTCGATAATTTACGATGTAAATCCATGATTTCATCCATCATGTCGTGAAATTTTTTCTTTTCTGATGTAGAAATTATACTTCCTTTATCATTTATAGCAGCATAAACTGGCTCGATTAAACTGGTGTCTAATTCAAGATTTGGACTATAAAATTCACGAAATGTTTTTGGTACATATATAGTTTTCATACATATATTACCTAGAATATCATAGTATCTAATTTGACGACGTTGCATAAATACTTTAGATTCATCTAAAACTGTATCTACTCCTTCTCCGTCATATACTAATTTTGCAATATTCATAGAAGATAATAAACTTATTACATCATGTTTGAATATATATTCTTTCTCATTTTGAATAGGTGCTGGACGTGTCTGATCATTTAAATAAAATTGAATATATTTAGGTAAAGAATCTTCATCATTAATCCCTACTAATTTTTTAATTTCACTTATAATCGAGTTATCATCAGAACTACATTTTTTAAGATCAATATTTATAGTTTTTGGAGGGTTATAAGATAATGAATTTAGATCCATCATATCTTTTATAAATGTAGCTACATCGTTTAAATTTTGTCTTTGGCCTGCTGATAAATTATTTAAATCGCAACTGTTTTCAAATTGAGTTTCGTCATATCTATTTACTGTATCAGAACCAAATATATAACTATCGGGAACTGTTATAGTAGTAAAATCATCAAAAAAATTATTATATTTAACACCCATTTCGTATAGCTTAATTCTATTTTTAATTAGTTTAAGATCAGTTGAACCAGATAAAAGAGATCCATTGCTTTTAGTTAACTCAAAATTAGTAAACATATTAGTATGTATATTGTTTTTAGCGGAGTCACTATTTAAACTAATACCTTTAAGAGTATGCGTTTTTAAATAGGCAAAAATATCCGGATCATCAGTATTATTTAATACAAATGTCAAAAAGTCCCTTTTTAAATCAAATCCTCCCTGCTTATCAGTTTTAAAAATATTTAAATCGCGGATTAATGTTCCACTTGTTTCAAATAATTTTTTATCTTCTTGTAACTTGATTTTATCTTCAGGTGATAGATCTGATATATTTATAAGTTCATCATAAAATAATTTTAAATAATAACTTAATATAAATTGATTTAGATCTTCATCTACAGATGTTATTTTAGGATCTATTAGATATGCGTGTCCCGTCATTGGATCTATACCTGCAATTTCTTTAGTATTACCTTCTTTATTATTATAATATAGATCTCTTCTAAATTTTCTATAATCATTCCATCCAGCTTTTCCTACCGTAAGTACATACAATACTCCACTAAGAACGGATTGTATTATATTTCCTACACTTAACAATCCACCTGATTCATCTGGAATAGGTGAATCTAGATCGTAAGATCTAGTTCCCTCTTTATCTTCTATTATACCACCTAATACAGAATGCTCATCTGAATGAGTCGATATTAAAGAGGACGCAATTATTGCGTCTGTAATTAAATGTTCAGATATACTTTTTTCCTTATTAGACAAAAAGAATTTTCTTATAGAAGGACTATTTTGATTACACCATATCAAACAATCAATCACACGATCAAAAGATATTAATTTTAATAAATCACTTCCAGTAGACATCATAATTATATTAGTTATATTTCTAGTTTGAGTATTCAAAATTTGACTAGATGCTAATTTAAAGAAATAATCAAAAAATATAAAAGTATATTTAATATAAATTTTAGATGACTTACTTGAAAATATTTTATTAAAAAATATATTTTTATTAGTAGATTTACTTAAATATTTGTTTATTATCTCTAATGTATCAGATACAATATTTTGTAATTCTTGTATCATTAATTGTAAATTTTTAGTAACAAAAAATACGATATCACTTTTGGGTACGCCAAACAACTTTTGTACTTTTGAAGAAGTTACACTTTCTAGTAGTTCTTTCATTGTTTCGCTGAATAATTTTTTTACTAGTTCTACTGGATTTGTAATATTTGCAATCATAATTAATCCATATCGTAAACCTTCTTCTCCATCATTCAAAGCTCCTAATACTGCTAACATTGTAGTAAATATAGATAGTATATTATCCGAGTCAGATGCTAAAATAATAGCACTAATTCCATTAATTAATTCAATACTTAACGCTGCAGTTGAAACAAAGGCTATAAAGGTTGTAATAGATTGTACATTTTTTTCTACAAAAATTTTATGCAACTGTTTAAATATCATAGATTTATATTCTGGTTTTTCAAATTCATTTTTAATAATATTATCTATTTTTTGTTTAGTATTATTCTCATCTTTATATAATTCTATTCTTCTTTCTATTTTTTTTTCAATTAATTCTTTTTCTCTTTTCTTTTTATCATTTTCAGTGGATACATCAGGTGGAACTATTTTAAATTGAGAATTAACAATTGATACACTCAAAGCAGTAAATGTAGATCCAAAACTAGGAGTTATAGACCATATACCACTCCCAATTCTACCTAATAATGTAGCATCACATTCAGCCCCTGGTTTAAAAAACAAATACATTGGAGTTTTATTAAAAAATTTATTTAACACATTATTTAATTGGGTAGAACTAAGAACATTTATAATGTTACCTTTCATTTGCTGTTGTAAAAATGTAGTAGGTGTTTCATTTGGTTTACTATTTGAATTAAGACTTATTATATTTCCAGTTATATCTAAAATATCATTAGATGAATTTATTAATAATCCTATATAATTACTATTCATGGAATTTAAACTCATAATAGATAGACATAAATTATTTAAAGCAAACCTATCTTTTTGCTCTCCAGGTGATAATTTACCAAATACTAAATCATATGCACTATATATAATTTTTCCCGTATCACTTTCATTGTCTTCTGGTATAGAAAACAGTAAATTTTTTTTTTTATTTAAAAATGATACTAACTTGTTTCCAATCTCACTATTAGTATTAGGAGTATTCGCTAATGCAGTTTCTATTATACTATCACCGTCACTATTCGTAGTAAAATTAATCCATTCAGATTCTAATCCTTTAAAAGTATCTTTAGACGGATTTACTAAAAATTTTTTAAATAGGTCTTTCGATTCATCTGGAAGAAATTTCAAAAATTCATCACTCGTTAATTGTATAGCGGTTTTAAATTCAGATATTAAATGTACCGGTAATATTCCACTTGTTTCTAAAGCTAAATACATACCATCTAATCCATTAGGATTTAATATATTTATTGGATTTACTAACCAGGTCATCATTAATGGAGCTATTGTACCAGATATATATAACTTTAAAGCTTTGCTGCCTAAAAAATATATTATTTTTATTGCTATAATTTTAAGTTTTTGATTTCTTATTTCAATTTGCTTAAGTTTATCGAATTTTTTTTGTTGTATGTATTTTATCAATTTGGAATATGTATGTCTTTTATTTTGATTATAGTTTTTTAAATCTCGATGTTTAACAATAGTATCATATCGGCTAACTGTTGTATTAATATTTATATCCGGCTTACCTGCTCCAGGAGTAACACTAGACTGTCCACTAGATAATTTACCAAAATCTAATAGTTTATTTGTTATTATTTTACTGTCCAGAGCTTCTTCCTTAATATCTTCCTTTATTACATAGGTAACATCCATTAAATCGCTATCATTTATTATATCATTAATAAATTTATCACTATATTCTATATCGTCTTCAATGTTATCTATATTTACATTATAATTTTTACTATCATCTACATCCAATGGTGGCATTTCGTTTTTATTAGATTGTAGCCCGTACATGTGTATAATATATAATTAAATAATAAATAGATAAATATTACTTATTAATAGAAATATTTAGTTATTAATAAATTATATTATTAAATTAAATTTGTCTTTTTATTATATATGTCCATAACTAATTCTGTATTTAAAGATTCTATATTCAGGGATTTATGTCAATTATATAAAAATGGCGAATTTTACCAAGCAAACGATGAATTAGAAGGCGCTTTAATATCATATTCATCATGTGCATCTATAATACATACAATATTAAGTACGTCCACTAAAAAAACTATCACGTCTAACGAATCTAATAGAACTTCACAATCGGCTGATAGTATTTCTAAACCTAGAGTAGATAATGATGAATGTAATGACATAGTTAGTATATGTAATAGTGAAATAAATGAATGTATAAGAAATCTAAATACTCTTTATCAGAGAGTATTATCCAGAGTAGAACAATTACAAGGCAAATTAAAAGAACAAAAGCAAAAATATACGTCTGAAAATAAGGACGAGGATGAAAATGACTGGGAATCTGCATGTGTTAAAATACATCCAACTATCTTTAAAAAGGGGTCTGCTAATTGTTTATTTTTTTCAGATCTTGCTGGTTTAGTTACTCAAAAAAGATTAATAAAAGAGGCTCTGATTTACCCGTTAATATATCCTAATTTATATCCAAAAGTAGGTAAAGGATTCTTATTATATGGCCCACCTGGTACAGGAAAGACATTGTTAGTTAAAGCTGCTGTAAATCAACTACAAGTTATAGATCCCAATGTTAAAGTGTTATTTTTTAGTCCTACCGGGGCAACATTAAAAGGTAAATATGTAGGGGAAACCGAAAAGCGTATTACTGAAGCATTTAAATGTGCCTCTAAAGCAGCATGTCAATGTGAAGGTGATAACTCATCTTCAAAATATTTATCGATTATATTTATCGATGAGATAGATTCCATAGCAAAAGATAGAAATAATGATGAAACTGGATTAATTGCAAATAGTGTTAATACATTATTACAGATGATGGATGGTATCGAAAGTCCTGAAAATGTCGCGGTTATAGGAGCAACTAATTATCCATGGTTATTAGATGCAGCTGTTTTAAGAAGATTCGATACACAAATATTATTAGGTTTACCACAATCATCTCAAATTATGGATGCTATGACACTATCATTTAATTCGTTTATTAAATTAAAATTGCGGGGAGGGTCTACATATTGCCAGGATACATATGGTGATAAAGATGAAAAAGAAGCAGACACCGTGAATCAATGTTTTAATGGATGTGAACAAAAAACATCCGATAAAAGTTTAGCAACAACGTCTCCTTATAATTTATTTGAATATGAATTCATTAAATCAAATGATAATAGAGAATTAAACGCTATAGCAGATGAAATGTCATCTACATCTAAGTACTCCTCTTTCTCCGATGTAGCTAAAGTCATGAATCGTGCCGCAAGTTTAACTGCTACGACTTCATTAGATGGTGTGTTTTACAAACCTTCAAAAGTGTTCAAATTAGATAATCCGGACCATAAAACACTTGAAAATTTTTATATATCTGTTATGAACAAACCTAATAATTCGAATCCTAGATACGCGAATTCCGAATATATAAAGTTAATTACTAACTATTATAATTTATTATACAATGTTATTCAAGGTATAGAACGAAGTGCTTTTAATATTGGGAGTGATACAAACTATCCTGCACCATTATCTATCCATAATAGAAAAGTAGAAACGGGTACTTTTGATTTAACACACCTTAAAAGTTTCTATAATAGTTTTTATTTAGAAAAGTTTCCAGAGAGGATATATATCAAAAGGGAAAAAAATAACAAGCCAAGGTACTATATAAATAGTAAATTATTAATACACAAAGATCCTTTATTAATAATAGAAGATCCAAATATTACCGATGTTTATATATATTGTGAATTAGATAAGATAATAAGACTTATGAAAAGACAATCTGTTTTTACAGATCCTGAAACAATTAATATGATGAATCTATCAAAAAAAGAACGACATGATTTATTAAGTAATCATACTACAACTAAATTTTTCAAGACTCGGTTGTATAGTTCAAGACCAGTTGATATAATAGTATCTAATACACGGATAATCCAATATGGTAATGAACAGTTAACTAAATTTAATAAAAAAAGTAGGATATTAGGACTAAGTGATTATAGTTACAACACTGTAGAGCTTAAAATATGTTTATATATGACTAAAACTTTATATTTTATTAATACAATTAAAAAAGATTTTCATTATTTTCTTAAACATATAAATTTATTTAGTAACTTAAATATACAACCAAAAGGTAATATAGATAATAAAACTATATTGGAATATATATTATATCATATATTTTACTCAGATAATACAGATTTTCAAGATAAACTTAATCCGCCCAGGCTTCGCAGGCCGAAAAGGGGAAAGCCATTGAAGCAGCCCTCAATCTATACAAATATAACCGACTGGCTGAATGATAATTCTGATCATAAGCCAACACTAAAAAATCTCGTTAAAAATTATATAGAAGACTATAGTACTACTAATGATTTTTTTATGGAGTTAATGAATTCACCATGTGTCTCACCTAGCAAAATCGTTAATATTAAAAACCTAAAAGACCAAGTTAATAAATTAGATAAGGAGTTAAAGCAGCTAGTTGATGATATAGGGAGTTTATTGCCAACCGATCCCGGAAAAAATAAATTAGAAGATATAAAAAGTGTTACGATACTTAAACTAGAGAAGGCAAAGATAGAGCTCATGACGGCAAAAGGTAGTGTCCTAGTAAAACAACAAAATCGTATA
>MDSY01027123.1_pt1 | contig 29761 bp, 28 predicted proteins | sample 811131 | NCBI WGS metagenome assembly MDSY01 (sample SAMN05326643, study PRJNA326480) | marine metagenome | isolation source: seawater | place: Atlantic Ocean: South West | collected 2010 | reverse complement strand
ACCAAAGGCAAGAAAGCTGCGCAGAAAGCAAGCGAGTTCTTCAAGAAAGCGAGCGAGAAAAATACGGAGGATGCACACTTCGAGAACATGGATGTCGACATGCGTGACGACGACGACGACGACGCTTTTACGCACGTACCCTCTACGGACACGCCCAGTTCGCTATATGCAGAAATCCAAGACGAAGCGACTATCGATGCAATTTGCGCGAGCCTCGAAACCGCGGTCGACGCGCTGGTAGATAAGGTCGAAGACACCGGCGAGAATTCCGAACACGTGTTAGACTTAGAGGCATGCGCTTCTGTTCTGCAAGACCAGGCTGTCGCATTGGTGGAGTCCGGGCTGTCCCTCGAGTGGGTCCAGCGGATCATGCGCGCCGCGTTGGAGCTTTGCGAAAAGAGCGAGCGACATACTTTGTTTTGGCGCCCGCTGTTCGACAAAGCCTGGGCGGAGGTTTCGAAATCGATTGAAGAGGAATATGAAGGCGCAAGTTTAGTGTTGAGTGAATGAGCAGTGCATGTGGTGTTGTATGTGTCTTTAGTCACAAGTAGAGCTATAGAAGCTATCTAGCTATAGGATGTAAGCGTGGCTTAACCACGAGTACCACGAACGTCTTTGCAAAAAATCTTTTACCTTTCCACTTCCAACAGCACTTCATTTGTTTTCAGAAACGACGGCGTCCAGGGCGGGTTGTACCCCGCAGCCATTACTTCGGCGTTTTGTTTCAGTTTGACCCCGTCCTTTGCGAGTGCCACTCTCAATTCCTTGTCCTTCTCTGCGATCAATGAGGCGCGCATGTTCCCTCTGAACGTGCGTACCGCGACGGTTCGAGCGGGGACGTCTTTTATTTTCACGTTTTCATCAGTCGGAACTGGTGCGTCGGATGCTTTCGCGAAACGTGAGGCGGGCAAGAAAAAAGCCATCTTGAACTCCCCCATCGCGGTCCCTTTGTTCATCAGCACCGGGGCAGTCATGGCGATGGGCGCGGCCATGTCGTTCTTGGGCTTGGACATCACGCCGAGGAACGACGCGAGGCGCATGAAGGAATTTCCCTGATCTCCCGAGAACATCCCTTTCTGCGATTGGAAGACCGTCTCCGCCACCACGCACGGCGCGTACCGTCGAATCTCATAGCTCGCAGTCTTCGCAATCACGTCGTGCCTCGGAAGCTCCTCCTTGATCTTCCCGATGATGCTCCCCATGGCGCGTGGAGGAATGGAGGGGAGGGAACAAATCTGATGTCGTCGAACGAAAACGGCCACGTCATCCTGTTTCGGGTGAACTCACCCTACGAGTCAGCACCTGCCCACCTGTCTCACAACTCCGCGCGCCGCCCACGCGACGCCATCCTTTCCCCCTAACGCCACACTTCCACGCGAGCATGAACACTCTCGTGCGCGCGCCCGTGGCGACCCCCTCTGTGTGCGCCGCCCCAGCGCCCACGCGCCGACCCGCGGCGAAGCCCCGATTCGCAAAGTCACTTCCGGCGAAGCCCCGAAACACGATTGCTGGTGCGGCGACGACGGATAGCGCATCCACCTCACGGCGTGCGCACTTGGCGAGCATCGCGATGGCGCCTCTGGCAGCTGCGTTTGTTACACCAATCCTCCCCGCGTATGCGGACACGGAGTGCACTGAGTGCAGCAACAGCAACTCCAGCCTGGCTCCTGGAGATGTGCCATTCGTGCAGTCCCCATCGGGCGCGCGTTTCGCGGATCTGCGCGTGGGCGACGGCGCGTATCCCAAGGCTGGCCAGACCGTGGTTATTGAGTGGGTGGGGTACACCGCGGGGTACCAAGCCAAGAAGATCGAAAGCACTCGTGAAACAGACTCGCCTTTCGTGTTTGTGGTTGGTTCAGGTAAGGCGATTCTGGCTATCGAAGAGGCGGTGTTGGAGATGCGACAGGGCGGTATTCGGCGCATCGAAATCCCGGGGGAGTTGGAAGAGAAACTGGCGTACAGTAAAGACCCGTCGCAGCGTTACAGTGTCGGGCCTGAACCCACGACCTTTGGAGGCAAGCGAACGTTGGATTTCGTGCTGGATAACAAAACCCTGAAGGACTTTAACCGCACGTTGCTGTTCGACATTCGGCTCTCGAACATAAGGAAGTGAGCTTAGGATTTATATTGGATAGAATGAATTAATGTCAGAAGGATCGAGACTCTCAGACGACATGCTGTACTAAACTACTACCTTGAATAGATACGTTATAGTCTATCAATATTATAAATATCACCCTACGCCATGCCTACCACCGCGCTTAGCAATTTCTTTGCGACTGCAATTACTACAGCACTAATAACCGTAAATACCCCGGCTAACAGCGCGACGAGCAGAAAAACCCACGGCTGGTACTTCCCCGGCGCCAAGGTATCGGTATCTTCCTTAATTTCACCCAGCATCGCATGCACGTCCGTGCCCTCGAACACCTCATCCGCCAGCTCCACCGCCCTGTAGTGCATCCCACGCGCCGGGTCCCAGGACATCTCCGTGGTTACCCCCCCCGTGGTGAAGGATTTTCCCGAAATGCCAATCGTCGCGTTTTTTGCGCTGTCACTAAACGCCGCCCCCAACACGCACTCCGCAACGTCATCTCTTGATACTTTTCCCGAGGGTTGCCGCGTGCTGTTGTGGCCTATTATGACGACTGATCCGTTCGGTCGCGGTTCTTCCAACAAATTCCCAGGCCTCACAATTGCGTATTCAATTCCGTGATTTGCTAAATTTCGCGTCGCGATTTCCCCTAAACGCTGAAATCGAATCGTCATGGAAAGCACCGCGTTGAGCGCCACCGCAATGAAATCGAAAGGGGGGTACCCGGCGGACATGCCCGTGACTCGCACGAAGCGTTTTATGGTACCAGCCTTGATACACGCTTCTGCAAGTCGCTCGACGCCCCGGTGGTTCACCGCGGCGGGGTGTGTTTGATCCGTCACGCTCGGCCCGCCGTCTTCGTTGAACAGAAACAAAACGTCTTTGGGTTGTGAGATGCGTTGCGCGCCGAAGCACGCTATGACTCGCGTGCACCCATTCACCGCGGCGTCTAATGATGTAGTGTCGATATCCGTCACATCGCCCGGGACGATCTCCGCACCGAGTTGAGCGAGCTTAGCCGAAGCCTCGGATGACGGGTCCCGCGTCATCACGCGCGTCTCGACGCCCATCGATCGCAAAGTCGTCACCATCCTGGTGCCTACCCGCCCGGCGCCGCCCACCACGAGCACGCGCTCGTCGGTTCCGGGGGTGGGGCGACCATTGGGGTTTTTTTTAGTATCGGGAGTACCGGAACTGTCAGCGCCGGACACGTAGGCGCCGTCGGTGGAAGAAGCGGCTGTGCGACTCGAGCCGTGGCGCACGAAACGCGCAGACGCGTGATGGGTTGGGCTAGACCGATAAGATGAAACCGAAGATGGCGACGAAGCGCGATTGAAGGGCAGGCTTGACGTGACCCGACCTCGGCTCGAGACGCCCCGGGAAATACGGGGACGCGCCGCGCAAGGCGCGAGGACACGCGACGCACACGCCATCCGCGTGACGAGGAGTGAGACGGAGGTCCGATCGGTTGTTGTTTTCGGGAGTTTTTCCCCCACCGTTGGTCAAAACGAGCGAGCGCCCGCCGACCTTTTTAGGGCAATTCAATCGCGCCGCATGTCACTCTGCGGCACACGTCCTACCGTTTCTTCACCATGCCTCGCGCTGGACGAGACCGCGACAGAGATAGGGACAGGGACCGGGACGCACGCGATGAAATCAAACCCAGGGATAAGGACATGCAGACCGACCACGACAAGGATGAGAACATCAGTTTCGAATCCTCGAAAGGCGTCAGCGTGACGTCCACGTTCGACGCCATGGGAATACGCGAGGACTTGTTGCGGGGCTTGTACTCGTACGGGTTCGAGAAACCTTCCGCGATTCAGCAACGCGCGATCATGCCTATCGTGACAGGGCGAGACGTCATCGCACAGGCGCAAAGCGGCACCGGGAAAACCTCCATGATCTCATTGGCGCTGTGCCAGATGTTGGACACGAGCGTGCGGGAAATCCAGGCGTTGGTGTTGAGCCCGACGCGGGAACTCGCAACTCAAACGGAGAAGACCGCGTTAGCGCTCGGGAACTTCATGAGCGTGCAGGTGCACGCGTGCATCGGCGGCCGGTCCGTGGGCGAAGACGCCAAGGTTCTTGACCGGGGAGTGCACATCGTGAGCGGCACCCCGGGACGTGTTTTCGACATGATCAAGCGCCGCAATCTTCGGACGCGGAACATCAAAACCTTAGTCCTGGACGAAGCGGATGAGATGCTAAACAAAGGATTCAAGGAACAGATATACGACGTGTATCGTTACCTGCCGCCGGAGACGCAGGTCGTGTTGGTATCGGCCACATTGCCCAACGAGGTTTTGGAAATTACGGGCAAATTCATGACTGATCCGATTCGCATTCTCGTCAAGCGCGACGAGCTCACGTTGGAGGGAATCAAACAGTTTTTCGTCGCCGTGGAGAAGGAAGAGTGGAAGTTCGATACGCTTTGTGACTTGTATGACACGTTGACTATTACGCAAGCGGTGATATTCTGCAACACGAAAAAGAAAGTAGACTGGCTTACCGAGAAGATGCGTGGGAACAACTTCACGGTGTCAGCGATGCACGGGGATATGCCGCAGAAAGAACGCGACGCGATCATGGGCGAGTTCCGTGGGGGTACTACTCGCGTTTTGATCACCACTGATGTCTGGGCCCGTGGGATCGACGTGCAGCAAGTGTCGTTAGTAATCAACTACGACCTGCCGAACAACAGGGAGAACTACATTCACAGGATTGGACGAAGTGGGCGGTACGGACGGAAGGGCGTTGCGATTAACTTCGTGAAGGCGGACGACATCGGCGTGTTGAGAGACATCGAGCAGTACTACTCCACGCAGATAGACGAAATGCCAATGAACGTGGCGGACCTCATTTAAGTGGAGGGAGTGGCAGGATATTATGTACGAGATTTGTGATTTAAACCAGGTGTTTCCTTTGAGACTTATTCGCGTTCACTTCCTAATCGTCCAAGCCGAAGTAGCTCTTGCTTGAACTCGAACCTCCTTTCTGCTCCATTAACGCATCAATCGCCTCACCGTTCTCCATTTTGAGGTCCCTTGGGGTCTGTGTTGGATTGATTCGACTGCCGTAATACAAAAAGCGAACCTTGTCTGGATCCAAACTCTTCCGGACGCAAAACATGTCGAAAACCCTCTCGAACTTGGTGGTGTATTTCGCCATGAAGTGCACCTTCGAGTTATTCTCCTGCCCACCGAAGCAAGTGTTCACATGGAAGCAAAGGGTCCCAGGTGCGGTCCCAACAGGTTGGGGTACAGCCGCCGCCACCAGTCTCTCGTTGTCACTCTTCACGCCTTGCAGTTCCTCGTCCTTGCGACGAAGTTCTTCCTTTACCTGCGAAAACCCCGCGTGCAAGTCCGCATTAGCCTTCGCAAGCTCCGCATTCATTTCCGTCGTCTTTACGAGAGCGTCGTGGAGCATCTTGATGGTGATGTCCGCACGCTTCGCCTCGGCCGCGTCCATCTTGCTGCTCGGGGGCGTGCGTTGTGTCTGTTTCGCTTCAAAGAAAAGAGGCGGCAAAGGTGCTGGTTTTCTCGGAAGTGGAGTTCCCTCTTTTTGCCAAAAAGTCACCTCGTTGTTTTTTAGATACCACTCTCGCGGGCCACGAGACCGCGACACGCCACACGCTGCAATGGGAGACATCCACGACCTTGACCCCCGACTCATCACCCCGGGTTTCAATCGCTGGGAACTCACGAGGTGGACGGACGGCGAACCTTCGAGAAAAGTGGAAACTGACCCTGCTATCCCCGAAACGCGAGGCCCGAGACGCGCTTTGGGCGGCAGAGTGCAGCCGATGTTTCACGCCACACTCACCGCGGAGGAAATCGCACGCGACGTGGAGACGGTTAACAACGGGGTTTTCAGCACCCCGCACGCCCCGAGTGCTCCGCCTGAACCCCAGGTGGGAAGACGGGGCGGAGGAAGAGGAGGTGGCAAAAAAACAGGCGTAAAGAAAAAAGCTCCAAAGAAAAAAGCCCCCGCGCGACAAAAAAAGTTCGAACGTCGACCGTCGATAAGCGCCGGGTAGAAGTGATACGAATCGACAGGGGATCCGTTACATGCTTACTACTCACTGTTTCCATTTGCATCACAAAAGTATAGACTATTAGCGCACAATCCCTACTCTACACGGACGTCTCCGCGAGTTGCCGCGTCGTGTCGTCGACATCTTCCTCGTTTTCTTCGCTTTCGCTTTCGCTTTCCGATGGAGGCATCCCCCGCTCCGTGGGAAACGTGCTTTTCCGGGACTCACCCCCGATGCGGTTACCGCCGACCTTGTTCTGGTTAGGCTCAAGGGGAGGCATACCGGAGTCAGAGTCAGAGTTTGACTCGTCATCTCTTTCCTCGTCGCTATTAGATTCATCATCGCTTTCGCTTTCCGGCATATCCCGCGGGCCTGACAACTCCCGTTTCGGCCCCCCTTCCGTGAGCCATTTATTCTGCGTTTCAATCACCTCCACTCCAGTTTTACACCGCATGTAGCTCTCCAGGACGTCCCTGTTCAACGTAATGAACCCGTGGCCCCACTTGAACTTGTTCATTAACAGCTCAGCCGCATCCCGGTACCCGCTGATGTACAGACCGGCGCTGAGCGCTTCGGCGCAGGTGAGCTTGCACGGCTTGCCGTAATTCACCGGGTTCGCAGCGACGAGCCACGGGAGTAACCGGGGGGCGGCTGATTTTATCCGCCCGAACGGCACGTCGTCCAGTCTGTTCCAGCTGCAATCTACCACCGCCAAGCCGTCGCTGTGAATTAGGTGGTAATCGCCGGGCGAGATGCAATCCGTTGCGCTTGGCGTCAGCGCTACGCCTGGGAATCGTTGTTGCAATCTGAGTTCCCTTAGGCACCCTAACCTGGCTAACTTCCTCCCTGAACACCGTTTCGGGTCGCACTGCCCCAGGTCCCACATCGCAAGGGGGACTGGGAAGATTACACTTGCGGCACCGTTTTCGTCCGGGTCCTCATCGCCCTCGTGCGGGCGTCCGCAATCCTCCACGGTGCACGAGCAGAAACCGGTGCCTCCGAAACCACGCGCCCAATCAGGTTGGAGGCCGCCGCCCCTGCGCGAGCCCCCGCCACCGCCTCTACCTCCACCACCGCGACCGCGACCGCCGCCTCTACCACCACCCTTACCCGTTCCCGCGGGGGCCTTGCCTTTGCCGCCCATCCGTGGCGAGACAGGCGCGCCTACGAATGGCATGTTTTTTCCTCGTCGGCGGCCGCGAAACACGCGACTAGATCCCAGACCCTGCACTTTTCGTTATCTGCTCGCAAAAGCGGCGTTCGCGCATCGAAACCACCTCCAGCACCGCCCCCCTCGTCACTCTACGTGCCACCGGTTCGTGACTTCGTTCACCTACCGCTCCCACACAAGTCGTAGCACAATGCACGGCGTCATGCAGGCCTCCCCTCTCGCCGCGCGCACGGTACGTGTCCGGCGTACGCCGGTTTCGAAAATCGCGCTTTTCGTCGGCGAGCGCTCCTTCATTGATTTCTCGCTCGCGGACCGTCGCTCGGAAAACGCGCAAACAGGGTTGGTTCGAGGGTGCATTGCGGGTTAGCGGCGGATGTTTATCGAGAGGTGTTGGATACGGGACATCCCCGAGCAACACACGTGTCATGTGACCCCCCACATACCACCCAACCCTCTCCCACTCCACGCTCCGATGGCGCTTCGGCAAAAAGTGCGGCGGCTGATTCTCGACTTCCCAATCCTTCCAACCACAGGCTTTCACCGGCTCCAAGGTCACCGCGCGCAATGCCCGCGCTTCTGCCCACCGCAAGCCTTTTCAAGTCAGAGCCGACGCGAAGGACCTGACGTTCGACATGAAGTCGCGGATCAAGATCCAGCAGGGCATCGACAAACTCGCGGACGCCGTCGCGGTTACCCTGGGCCCCCGAGGTACGATTCAGGAACCGATAACCGTCCGTCATGAAGGATCGAGACGATGGAGGAGGGTGTGACGCATCGCTCTCCCCATGTCCCTATTAGCGCACCTCTGACCCTCACACACCCCTCATTCCACAGGCCGCAACGTCGTGCTCTCCGAGAAGGTTGGCATGCCCCAGGTACGTCTACGCGACCCCCGGCTCGCACCGCACGACCCCCACAATTGCCCTAAACCCTGTAGAGTCCTGGCGTGAGTCAAAACTCTGCTTGAAAACGCTTTTTTGGAAAAAACACATTCATCATGCTCACCCGCGTCTCCCCATCCTCCCTATAGGTGATCAACGACGGCGTTACGATCGCGCGCGCCATAGAGCTCCCCGACCCAGTGCAGAACGCGGGCGCGCAGCTTATTAAGGAGGTTGCGGGTCGTACGAACGACAGCGCAGGTGACGGCACGACGACCGCGAGCGTGTTGGCGCGCGAGATGATTCGCCTCGGGCTCCAATCTGTGACCGCCGGCGCGAACCCCATTTCTATTAACAAAGGCATCAACAAAACGCGACTCTACCTAACTGACAAACTCGAAGAGCTCGCCAAACCGATCAACGGCTCCGCGGATATCAAAGCCGTCGCCTCGATCTCCGCCGGGAACAACGACGAGATTGGCGAGATGATTGCCGACGCGATTGAAAAGGTTGGCGCGGATGGGGTTTTGTCCATCGAAAACGGAAGCGGGCTTGAAACGTTGGTGGAAGTAGAGGAAGGTATGGAAATCGACCGCGGGTACATCTCCCCGCAGTTTGTGAACAACAACGAGAAGCTCACCGTGGAGTTTGAGGGGTGCCGCATTCTCGTCACGGATGCCAAGATTGAACAAGTCAAAGACCTCGTTCCTATTTTGGAACAAGTTTCCCAAAACGGCGGGGACCCGCTTTTGATCATCGCAGAAGACATCACCGGGGAGGCGCTCGCGACGCTTGTTGTGAACAAAATCAGAGGCGTGCTGAACGTCGCCGCGATTAAAGCCCCCGGGTTCGGCGAACGCCGCAAATCACTCCTGCAGGACATTGCCATCGTCACCGGGTCAACGTTCCTGGCGTCTGATTTAGGATTAGGCCCCGGCGCCGCCACCATGGACACCCTGGGGTACGCCAGAAAGCTGACGATTACGAACAACACCACGACGTTGATCGCGGACGCGGCGTCGCGTGATGAGATTGACATCAGAGTTGCGCAGCTCAAACAAGAGCTTGGGGAAACCGACTCCATTTACGACACGCAGAAGCTCTCCGAAAGAATCGCAAAGCTCTCCGGCGGCGTCGCCGTGATCAAGGTTGGCGCGGCGACGGAGACGGAGTTGGAGGACAGGAAGTTGAGGATTGAGGATGCCAAAAACGCCACGTTCGCGGCGATTGAAGAGGGGATCGTGCCCGGGGGCGGCGCCGCGTTCGTGCACCTCTCCCTGATGATTGACGACTTCAAGGAAACGTTGACCGACCCGGAGGAGCGCCTCGGGGCGGAAATCGTTCAGAAGGCCCTCGTCGCGCCGTGCCGCATAATCGCCAACAACGCGGGTGTCGAGGGTGACGTCGTGGTGGAGAAGGTGATGAAGATGGAATGGGAAATGGGGTACAACGCCATGTCTGGTGAGTACGTCAACATGTTAGAAAGCGGCGTGATTGACCCCAAGAAGGTCACCAGGAGCGGGCTCATGAACTCGTGCTCCATCGCCGGGATGGTGCTCACCACGCAAGCGGTCATCACGGAGATTCCCAAAGCGCCCATTGCCCCTGGCTCGCCCATGGCGGACCCCAACGACCCCGCGGGGGGGAACTTCTCCCTGTAAGTGGTGAGTGAAACAGACTGTGAAATAGGTTCAGCACAGAGGAGGGAGAGGGTGTGGAGAGTTATGAGACATTATGAGCGTCCGAGCCGCGGGAGAAATGAAAAAGCGAGCGGCGACGACGGATGGCGAAAGGTTCGCCGGCGAGACGGCGGACGGAGGCGAGAGGAGTTGCGATTGAGAGAAGGCGACTTTTGTTCTTAGGACCACGTTGCAATGCGCGATACATGTGTTAACGTGATTTGTGCGTGAACAACCACCTGGTCAAGCCTTGAGGTCTAATCCTAGCCTCTTCGCCCCACCCCGAGTCCAATCGTCAAACGGGCAGTTGTTGTCAAGTGCCACTGCAGCATTTCGAGGTCCCTTTCCCTCGCCATAAATTCGCACACGTCCGCTCTCCATTGGCTTGGGCGTCCAGTGGTCAAAGCGTCCAAGTGGAACCACTTCATCATCGTGATGATCTGTCCCCGGCCGCCTTGGGCCCGCGATTCTTGCGGTTCCACGTATTGAGAGTACACCGATTCCCAGCACGCCTCCTCGTCCCATTGGCAGCCGTTAGCGTGCAAATATTGCACCACCTCGAGGTAACCGTGCATTGCCGCCTCCGCGCACATTTTCTCGTCCCACGGGTAGCCCTTGGCACGCAAACATTGCAGCATCTTGAGTCTCCGTCCTCTACTGCCTCCTTGCACGCACTCTTAGCACGCTCATCCAAAGGACCCATGGGGATCTTGCTCGCGTGCAACCACTCCAGCATCTCGAGTTGTCCAGACTCTACCAACGCGTCGCGCATCGCGCGGCTCACAGCTTGAAGCCGTGCGAGTCTTGCGGGATCGTCAAAGAAGTCAAATCTGAGGATGTGCGTGACGACGATCTCATCGAGAAGGCCCGGGATCGCAGCCTCGGTGTTACCATGCATGGGTGTATCGGTGAGAATGGAAGTGGCGGTAGTATCGCCCACGTTGGAGGACATGGTGGTGAGTGGTGACGGGTGGTATCGTGCACGGCGCGTGTCGTTTTGGCTCGAGATCGCACAATCAGAGTTTCCTCGGACGTTACGACAAAAACATTTTTTGGCATTTTTCGGAAATGAAACTGAATTTTTTTGACAAGCATCACCCATCCATGCTCACCTCGGGCGCCCTCACGGAGCCTGTGGTTCACCAAAATACATGTACATAGGCTCGTTCGCAAGGTGATGTCACCGCAGACACGGTCATGCAAAAAGTATGGCTATCTCTGCCGGGGATCGAACCCGGGAAGCAAGATTAGAAGTCTTGAATGTTGTCCACTACATCACAGAGACGTGTGTGCAATTAGTCTGAAGATTATGTCGAGTATATTATTTCACTAATTGCTCTATGGATCGAATTAGCGACATGAGTAAACATGTCCAAAGTTGCTTTCACCAAAAGATTTGTGCCTGTCATTTGGTTTTTAAGAATAATATCAATACGAATTTGTCCCTCGGTCGACGGTCTAATAACTCAAAAGCGGATTTACCAGGGTCTATAAACCCCAAATGTGCCTCGACTAAAATCATGCGAAAATGCCAAAATGTTCGATGTCAACATGCTCTTTGCTACACTCTGTTGCGCGCCTCGTGGAGGGCTGCCTCGCGTGCGCGCGGGGAAGGGACGGACCGTAGCCCTTGCGTGGAGTATCTGTAAAATGTTCGGCGGATACGGAGAGAGCAAGCACCGCGGGGGCAAGCATCCTTCCGAGGCTTTAATCGAGGATGAGTCGATTTCGATTTCCGAAGGCAGCGCAGTGACGTCTTCCGCGACCCAGGGTTTGTTACTACGAGCACCTTCGGCTTCAAAACAACGCAAAAACAATCACGCAGCTCTCGCCGCGTTTTTCCTCGCCATCCTCGCCGTGGAGAACACCGCCAGCATGCTGGCACGCAGGTACGCGGTAGGTGTGTTGAAGTTACAATTCAGCAAAAACGCAGTGCTCTTCGTAAACGAGCTGATGAAGTTAGCGTTCAGCGTGGCGATGGAGTGGAGGAGGGTGAACAGGGAAGGTGGTAGAGATGGTGTGTCACCTGTGTCACCGAGGCGTTTATTTCGACCCAAGGGTGGGCTAAGAGGGCATTTGAAACGCGTCGCGCGGCACTCGCCGAGAATGGCGGTCCCAGCGATTGTATATCTTATCGTGAATTTAATTTCTTACCCGGCGCTCGCAAGGATAAACGCTTCGGTCTTCACCGCGATTTCGCAGTTGAAAGTGTTAGCCACCGCGTTCTTCGCGGTCATCATGCTGCGCACGCCGGTCTCGGTGCGTAAGTGGAGAACCCTAACAGTGATGGTGATGGGCGTGGTGTTGGTGTCGTGGGAATCCGCCCCGACGAATAATGTGAAATCGATCGATGGAAATGTAGCAACATCTTCGTCAGTATCCCCCGAGTACGCGTTCGGCGTGCTTTGCGCTGGTGTTCAAACCATGCTCTCCGGGTTCGGCTCGATTTACTTCGAGCTGATGCTGAAACAGAAAGGAGTGGTTGAAAGCAATCAATCTCCAGATTCGTATCAATTCTCCGTGTGGGACCGCAACATTCAACTAGCGCTGTACTCGTGCGTGATTTATTTTCCAATGGCGTGGGTTGAAACTGGCGGGCTAGGGATTTTAAGCGGGTGGACCCCGTTGGTCTGGGGCATCGCGTGTCTGCACGCCAGCGGGGGCATTCTAGTCGCCTTGTCCGTGTTTTACACCTCGTCCGTGACGAAGACAGTCGCCGTGTGCGCTTCGCTGGTGCTGACGACTTTTTTGGGGCACGAGTTTTCCGACGCCCCGCTCAACGGCGCGATAGTAATAGGGTGCGCCGTCGTCATCCTATCAGTGTTCGGGTACAGGGACGACTGCGCCGTGGACGAGGCGCTGGGGAAGAATCATCGTTGACTGGGGGAGAAGCAAGTAGCTTGAAGGTATCTAGTAGGGACGGTATCTAGTAGGGATGGTATCTAGTAGTTAGGTTGAAACATTGAATCATAGACGAATCATCATCAAGCGTGTTACAATGTTGTAAAACTTATTCGTCCCCTTCGCGGTCTTCTTCTTTTTTGCCACCCAAATCCAATCACCCGGTGTTTTGCATCCCCGCCGCGATCCCCTTCATGGTGATGATCAGGGTGTCGGACACCACGGCGTGGTACAAGTCGTTGGATTCGTACCGCCCGAGCATTTCCTTGGCCCAGCCCATCGTGGGTACCCAGTCTGGCTTGACCTTGCCGTCTTCAATCTCTCTTAAAAGTTTCAAGTTCTCAACCTGCACGATGTTCAGGGGCGTGATGTACAGTGACCTCATCGCGAGTTTATCCGCCAAGGTGGAGTACGTGCCTTGCCCCCCCGTGTCCGTCTGAGGGGTAAGCAAGTCAGGGTGTTCCGTGATTTCAAGCACGATCTTTGTGGTGCTGACCAGGGCTTCTCGTAGCGTCGCGCCGAAGGGAAACAACGAAGGGTCCACTAACTCCTTCTCGTAGTACGCAGCGACCGCCGGGTCGGCTTTCGCCAAAACCATTTCAATCAAGTCCATGGTGACTTTGAAAAAAGGCCACCCCTTGTACATCGCCCTTAACACGTCCATCTTGCCCTCGTCCTTCATCTGCTGGAACGCCTCGAACATGCCAAGCCACACGGGGAGGTGGAACCGGCTTTGGGTCCATGCGAAGATCCAGGGAATCGCGCGCAGCGCCACGACGCCGGCGTTGCTTTTGCGCTTGCTCGGCCGCGACCCGATGTTCAGCGACCCCAACTCCTGACCGGGCGTGGCTTGGATGAAGTACGGGTTGAACTCGGGAGTTTGGAACACGATCTCCCTGTACCGTGCGCACGAGGTTTTTTCCATCGTAGCCATCACAGTGCGCCACTCGTCAACAGGCCCGTCCGGGGGCTTCAACGTGTGCTCCAACGTCGCGGCGGTGTACAGATCCAACGTGTGGAAACAGTTTTCGTGCTCGCCGAAGTTCTGCTCGATGACTTCGCCCTGTACGGTGACTCGCAAGCGTCCGTTGATCGTAGCCGGGGGCTGGCTCATAATAGCCAGGTGTGAAGGCCCGCCGCCTCGTCCGACTGTCCCGCCTCTGCCGTGGAACAACGTAAGTTTCACGCCGAACTCGTTACCCACGTGCGTGGCCATTTCCTGGCCTTCGTAAAGCGCCCACGCCGCCGCTAACCGCCCGGCGTCCTTCCCCGAATCGCTGTACCCGATCATCACCTCTTGCTTTCCCTCGATATGATTGTGGTACCAGGGGACGGAGAACAGTCGTTTCAGTTGGGCGGGGCCGTCTCTTAAATCGTCTAACCTTTCGAACAACGGCGCCACTCTCAACAAGTCGTGCGGGTCGCCGCCGCACTCGCGCTGTAACAGCACAACCGCCAGCACGTCGCTCGCCACGGTGGCCATGGAGATGACGTACGTCCCTAAAGACCCCGGGCAGTTCTTCTGAAGATGCGCAACCATTTTGAACGTGTCCAGAACTTCTTTGACTTCAGAAGAGCACTTCAGATCGTTCGCGATTAGCGGCCGCTTGCCCTCCAACTCGCCCACCAAAAACGCCGTCTTCTTCTCTTCGTCCCACTCGTTGTACGACCCCAATCCGATGTGTTGCGTAATCGCGTCCACGGCGTCCGCGTGCCTGTCGCTTTCTTGCCTGATGTCTAATTTGACCAGGCCCATGCCGAAGTTGTGCACCTGTCTGATCAAATCAAGAAGGAAACCATCCGCCACGGCGACGTCGCCGACTTCCTTGAGCGAGTCGTAGCACGCCATCAGGGGTTCCAGGAGTTGCTCCTTCGCGACGATCACTGAGTCGTCTTCGGGATCGAGAGCTTCTCGCTTGCCCGAAATGACCTCCTGCAACGCCTCCCTGGTGTTGTACAGCTTATCACGTACCTCGGCTAAAATCACCCTGTACGGCTCTTCCACGGGAATCGACCTCCAAAAGTCCGAGTAGTTCCTGCGCTTGCGCATCTCGTACACGTCGCCGTCGTGCTTGGCCTCTTCGAGAATTTCCCTCGCCCGCTTTCCAAACCCGGGCGTGCACCGCCACATGGAGAGGGAAAATATGAGTTTTTGGATCTCGGCGAAGTACAAGTTCACGGCAGTTACTCTGGCTAAGTAAACCACGTCCCTTGTACATTCAGCAGTGACGTTCGGGTTGCCGTCCCTGTCGCCGCCCATCCACGACGAGAAGCGCATGATGCTGTGGTCAAACGGAATCCGGGGCAGGCCCTGGTTCTGAAGTGCCGTGTCGATGCGCTTGCAGAACTGGGGGTAGCCCGCGAAAATCGTGTCGTTGAAGTACGACAGACCGGCGCGCATTTCATCTTGAGGCTTGGGAGGGTTGCGTCTGATTTCGTCGGTACGCCAAGCGGCTTGAATCGCGCTAGTCATGCCGCCTAACAGCTCGGCACGTTCGTACCCGGACAAACGCGAGCGCTGAAGATCGAGTAAATACCCTCGGATCCTGCCAAAGTTCTTCAGCATGCTACGCCTCAGCGCTTGCGTGGGGTGCGCAGTTAGCACTAAATCAACCTCCTGTTCACAAAGCGCCTGGTAGATCTGTTCCGGGGATGTGCCTCTGGCGATAAGCCCTTTAATCGCGCCGTTCGTGGTTTTCGCCGGGCCGCGGGGAATGTCATCCAAACGCGCGTGCCGCTCTTCCATCGCGGATGCGACGTGCTCGCTGACATTGTGCAGGTTCAGGATATTCGAAAAAGCGGACGCGAGCATCATGGTTTCTTCCTTGTCCAGGGAGCCGAGCTTCGTCGCGAGGGTGGCGAAGTCAGCGTCGCTCTGCGACTCGTGGAACTTTTCCGAGAGCTCGTAAACGGCCGTTAACGATTCGTAAAACTCCGTGCCGGTGGTTTCCTTGACGATTGAGAAGAATAAAGTTCTCAGCAAATCGTCCGACTCTTGGAGCACCACGTGGTGGTCGAATTCTTTCCTCTCGCCGGTGCCTGTGTTGTGTTTTGGGGAGGGAACGGGAAGGAAAAATCATCATTGATGTGACGAAATGATAATGTGACAGCGACAGATTAGATCGGGAATGATGGGTGGGTGGAGGGGGTGGGTCAGTAGAGATCTCTCGGTGGAAGCACGGTTTTGTTGCGTGAAGGTGTGCCGTGCGTGTACTGCGTGCGTTTGGATCGATCGCAAAGCCTTCGAAAGCCGGTCGATCACCACCCACTCTTCGTTTCCCAAACGATCGCGCAAGAAAGCGCGTTTGGAGAACGAGCCCACACGAAAAGCGCGAACCACCGGGTGGTCCGCGGTACTATTCATTGGCAGGGTAGGGATTGGAAGCCAGAAAAACGTGACTACGAACGTCCATCGTCGAACATCCATTGACAACCGCCGCGTAACGCACCTGACAGGTACTCGGACCCCGACACGAGCTGCTTGAGCTCCTCATCGTTGAGCAGATTTTTGGGCATCGTGAAGTGCCGAGGAGATGTTCTTTTTCTGATGAAAAGTCGCGACGAGCGCGCGGCGGTTTGGACGACGCCCGACGCTTGTGGCGGATGGTTTGTTGTAGGTTGAACGCCGAGACGAACGCCGAGGACGGTGCGCGAGTGCGCGCCGAAGTGAGAGGAGGGACAGGGGCGAACGCGTCAAGAACCCACGCGCTTCCTCGCGAGCATAAAGGGCGATATTTCTTTCGAGCACGATATTTCGACGGCACGGGCCCACTAACCTGGAATCTCGGGGTTTGGGTCTGAGCTCCTTCTTGACAGGCGAGATAAACCTCGATCCACACTCGACGCGCGCGACGCTCCTTTCGCCTGCCTCTCGATTGTGTTCCCCCTCCGTGCGATGGCGCTGTCCGTTTGTCACGCGACCCCTTCCCTGGTTCGCCCTCATTTCGCAGTTCGTGCGAAACCTCGCACCTCTTCGGTCACCTCTCGCCGAGGCTCATCCGTCATCATGGCGGCCGAGAAGAAAAAGCTGTGGGGAGGCCGGTTCAGCGAGGACATCGACCCGCTGATGGAGAAGTTCAACGAGAGTTTGAGCTTCGACCGGCGGATGGCCCAGGAGGACATCCGAGGGAGCATGGGGTATGCCAGAGCGCTGGCGAAGACTGGGATCATCACCAAAGACGAACGGGATCAATTAATAGAAGGCCTTGAGAGAGTGGGCAAGGAGTGGGCTGCTGATGGGTTTGAAGTCAAGGACGGCGACGAAGACATCCACACCGCGAACGAGCGACGGTTGGGCGAAGTCATTGGAACCGTAGCGGGGAAGCTGCACACGGGCAGGTCCCGGAACGACCAGGTCGCCACGGACACGCGGATGTGGCTCAGGGCGCAGCTCGTCGTACTCAGAGGGTACCTGCGTGAGCTAATCTCGGTGGCGTGCGACCGGGCGGAGAAGGAAGTAGACGTGGTGATGCCTGGGTTCACGCACCTTCAGAGCGCGCAGACGGTGCGTTGGAGCCACTGGTTACTCTCGCACGCCGCAGCGTGGCAGCGGGACGACATGCGGATCGCAGACTTGGCGCCCCGAGTCAATACCTTGCCTCTTGGGAGCGGCGCGCTTGCGGGTAACCCGTTCGGCGTGGACCGACAGGAACTCGCGACCGACCTTGGGTTCGACCGCGTGTGCCCCAACTCAATGGACGCTGTCTCCGATCGCGATTACGTCGCAGAGACCATGTTCTGGGCGTCGACTACTATGATTCACTTGTCACGATGGTCAGAGGATTTGATTATTTACTCCTCGGGGCAGTTCGGGATGGTCAAGCTGAGCGACGCTTACAGCACGGGCTCATCCTTGATGCCGCAGAAAAAGAACCCCGACGCGTTGGAGCTTCTGCGGGGTAAGAGTGGAAGACTGCTCGGAGTTCTCACTGGCTTCATGGCCGTCATGAAAGGTACCCCCACCACGTACAACAAGGACTTCCAGGAAGCCTGGGAGGGTCTGTTTGATACTGTGGATACGATGAGCGACTGTTTGCAAATCGCCACTGGGTGTCTCGCTACTTTGAAGATTGACCCGGTGGCGATGGAGCGGGGTTTGTCGGCTGATATGCTCGCCACAGATTTAGCTGAGTATTTAGTCAGGAAAGGCGTGCCGTTCCGTGAGACGCACCACATCTCCGGGGCGGCGGTGAAGCTGGCGGAGGACAACGGATGTGCGTTATCGGACTTAACGGTGGACGACTTGAAGCCGCTTTGCGACGCGTTCGAACCGGACGTGGCGGAAATTTGGAGCTACGAGAAATCCGCGGAGAGTCGTGACACGGAGGGCGGGTCGAGTCGACGAAGCGTGCTGGAACAAGTGGCGAAACTGCGCAAGTACCTCAAGGACACAGAGGGGGAGATGGGGAGGGAGTTTTAATTTATTTTTAAGGTTTTGTCACCACCAGCACATGTCTTGGATGATCATCACGTGCGTCTTCAATCGATTTTTGTTGCAGGCCAGTTTCGCCCGTCACCACGATTCCATCAATGCTTCATCATGAAACTACGCGCCACAGTGACACGCGCGTCCGCGTCGGGTCTCCTGTCGTGACTCTCTCCCGGCGGTGACAAGGTTTGGGGGCATGTTTTTTAGGAGTCAGACTGTGTCATGGCTCGCGGTGGTGGTGTTCATGTGCGCAGTGGCGACCCGATCCGTCGCCGCGGATCTGGTGGATGGCGTGGATTTGCACTTCCCCGGGGAGACCAAGGAGGCGTACGTGGTGCACCTGGGGGCTGAACAGTTGTCTAAACCGTTGATCGAAGTAGAGCAAGAGCTTCTCCTGGACGAAAACACAGCGGTCGTGATGACCGCGCACGATGGGAAGCGGTATTTCTGCAAGTTGCCGGGTGAGGGTGTTGACGAAGATGGTGATGCAGACGAAGACGATGCCGAATCTAACGCATCAAACACCTCACCTGAAAAGCCTCAGTCGTTACCCTCGCTCCTGAGAAAACTCGACGCGCACGTGAACCACTGTTACTACCGCGTCGAGGGGTGGTGGACGTACGAGCTTTGCCACGGGAAACAAATTCGGCAGTACCACGCGGAAGGTATGGGGCCAAGCGCGATGGTGACCGGCGAGTTTTCGTTGGGGGAGTTTGATATAGACGCGACGGAAGCCGCGAATAAAATGAAAGCAGACGCTATGAAAGGTGATGAAAATACTGCAAATGACGCATCAATCCCAAAGGAGGTGACGCATGTGTTCACCGGAGGCACCCCCTGCGACCTGACTTCCCTGGAACGTGAAACCACGGTGGTGTACAAGTGTTTGTCGGGCGGCGAAAACACGCAGCCGGTGACGCAAATCCAACAAATCGCGGAACCCGCGACGTGCAGGTACTTAGTGACGGTCGTCACGCCCGAGCTGTGCGACCACCAGAGTGGACAAGGGGCCACGCAAGTGGTGCAGAAACACATTAAGTGCCGCCCCATTGATTTAGGTGGCGTAGAGAGTGAAACAGCGAAGGATGAGAGCGAGAGTAGTGTTAGCGCTGGTAAAGAAGAGTTGTGAGGATACATTTTTTTTACGTCTCAGTTCAATCGTTCATTTACATGTTGTATACGTCGATGCAGCGCGCCATCATATGCACTACTCCTAGCTCCCATTACGAGGCTCCAGAGTCTAGGTTTCCACTCGTTATCTCTTGCTTCGCCACTGCGGTGAATCCGCTTTTGTCCACTCCTACCCTAGAGTGCCCCGGGCCGTCCACCGTCAGTGTCGGCGCCGGCAGCTGAAGCGCCTTGGCGGTTTCCGGGAGCCCGTTCTGCACGCGCGTCCTGCGACACGCCGCGGCTGCCATTTTCTCATCCTCGAAGTACCCCACCTTGATTTCCCGGCCTTTCTTGCCGTCTACGGACGGTAAATACACCCGCGCCAGCCACCGCTTACAGTGGTTGTCCCAGTTCACGCCGGGGTACCCTGACCGTTTCGGCTGCCGTAAGGCTCGCAAATTTGAGAAGTCCTTCGGCAATCCAAAATCCCGCGCCAACTTCACCTGTGTCTCGCTCTCTTCCTTGGTCGCGAAGTACCCCAAGTTGACTTGTTTTTTGTTCACGTACACAATAGCGCGCCACTTGTCTGAAGGTTTGTGGTAACACACTCCTAGTTTGTTTCTGCGGCCGCTCGCGTCGTCAACCTTCGTTCGCGTGGTTTCCACATCCTCACCTGGTTTCAGGCTCAAATCCACACGCTTGGGTTTCGCGTTGCGTTGCTTTTTGCCCGGGGTGGGGGTTCTTGGGGTGATTGCGAGAGGGCCTGGAGACGAAGGCGACGCCGCTTCCGCCACCGCTAGCCCCAAACTTCCAATCTCAGTAAGTGACCCGGGTTCCGCGTTTCGGGGGGCCTGCGCATCATCTCGCTCGAATTCCTTACTTCTTTGGCCGATTGCGCCAGGTAATGTTCCCGCACCTACGGACAGGGTCGTGTCCATCGTGACGCGAAAGCAACGTACCCGCCCGTGACGTCCGGGAGAGTAGTAACGTTGCCAGGGATCGACCCGCGCGATACAAAAAGCGCGGCGATGGGGGTGCGTGCGCGAGCGCGTCTCGCAATAAGGAGCAATGCATTATTTGGCCAGAAAGCAGCGGGAAGGAGCTTAGGGTTTGTGGTATCGGGAATCGATCAACTCAAACGGAGTCTTGAAGAGGAGCGATGAAGGTGAGAACTTTGAAAGCACTTCCTGCTCCAGCAGTTAGGGTCAGCTCTCGCTCATGCATTTTCCAGCAGGTACAAACTCGAAGCACAGATGAGAAGTCGGCGCCCCATCTGGCCAGACGACGCCGCGCGATGAAGCGGCGACTTGACCGTCACTCGTCGATCGTCAACGCGAGGTAAAGAAGTGCACAGCATGACGCTCAGCGTTCCAACGTATCCCCCGTCGGAGGAGGAGGCGAAACAGCGCCGACCGCTTGGTGCCAGGAGATCTCACGTGCAACCACTGCGACCGGTGGGTCGGTTCGATGGCGCGCGCGATGGCCCGGGCACACCCGATGGCATCGAAGTAGCGACCCGGTCGATTGATCGACCCGGGGAAACACGCCGCGGGTATACCCACTCCGACGAACGTCACGCGGATGCGGGTTCAGATCCGTCATCTTCGCGGGAGCGCGGCCTGGTTGCGATCTCGCCTGCTGCTGAGACGAGCGACCGGCGTGGCCCTAGCGGTTCCGTGAACAGACGCGCGGATACGACAATAGCGGACGATGGCACCCCCACCGGTTTGCGGTTACTGGACACATCGAGCTGCGTGGCGCAGGAGAACTTGTCCGTGCTGAGGTCGTTTGCGCCAAACTCGAAACCGGAAAACGAAGCATCGCCGGTCGAGTTCCCGACGTTCGACAAGGTGGAGGACACAACTTTCGGACAAGGTTCATCGCATCAACGGCACGTGCCTTCATTGAGGGGACACGGACCCGAAACCGCGAGTGCATCAAGTACAATTCACACGAAAATAAGTGAAAGGTCGATACGCAGCTTGGAAAACCGCCAAGTGGCGCCCGAAGACGTTTCACTCGAAGTTCGGCGGCTTCTCAAAGCCTCTTCTGCGTTGCTTCGCGCGGGCGGTCGGTTCATGGAGGCGCAGAATTTAGTTGACAACGCATTGTTGTTGGCGCCGACGGACCCGGACGCGGTTTGTTTGTCCGGCGAGTGTTTTTTCGCGTCCGGAAACCTCGAGGCGGCGTACTCCCGGCTCGCGCTTGCGCTCGAGTTGAACGAAAGACACGTCCCCGCGTTGCAAGCCCTGGGCTTGCTGTACCAAACCCGGGGAATGCTACCCGAAGCGGTCCGGATGTACTCGCTCGCGGTTGAGGGGTATGCAGTAACTCAGGAAACAAAAGGCATCGGGGTGTTTAACTCGTCGGACACTGGTTTATCTGCGACGCGTTCCCGACTCGCGGCGACGTTGAGTGACGTCGGGACGCAGATCAAACTTAAGGGCGACGTCGTGAAGGCGATGGATTCGTACACTGAAGCCATGTTGGTGGACCCTTCATACGCCCCCACGGTGTACAACCTCGGCGTGGCGCTTCATGAGCTCGGCCAGAACGCCGCGGCGGAGCAACGGTATTTACAAGCCAGCGCGTTGGACCCCGCGCACGCCGACGCTTTGTGCAACCTGGGGGTGACGCGAAAACTGAAGGGCGACTTACCCGGGTCCATTGCTGCGTACGAGCAGTGTTTAGCCGTAAACCCTAACCACATATTGGGGCAAAGCAACATCGCCATCGCGCTGAACGACCTGGCGAACTTGATGAAGCAAAACGGGGACGTTTTTGGGGCGATCCGGGTGTACGAGAAAGCGTTAACTTTCGATGGAAACTCCGCGGACATTCTTTATAATTTAGGAGTGGCGAACGCGGAGTCGGGAGAGTTGGACCGGGCAGTCGTTACGTACGAAACGTGCTTAAAATTAAGACCGGGGTGTGCGGAGGCTTGGAACAACCTAGGAGTGTTGCTTCGCGAAAGAGGGAATACAACGAGAGCCGTGGAGTGCTACCGCACGGCGTGCGCGTTGAAGCCGAAGTTCGCGCAAGCGTTTAACAACCTTGGCGTGCTCAGTACGGTACAGGGCCACGCGCAGGAAGCTTTAGTCGCACTGCAAAGCGCGATCGCCTCAGACCCGTCATACGCAGTAGCGCACAACAACCTCGGCGTGCTGCTGCGAGACACAGGGGACGTTTATGAAGCGTTGCACCACTACAAGGAGTGTGCGCGTCTTTGTCCGGATGACCGCAACTCTGGGCAGAATTATTTACTTGCCCTGAACTACGTGTACGACGGGCGCGACGGGGCGGTGAGCGACGCGCACTTGAACTGGGGAGCGCGGATGGCGGAGATCGCGGGTACGCCGCTGCCGCGAAGGGCGTTCAACCCGCTACGGGACGTAGGCGCTGGCGAGAAACTCGGAGGTTTAATCGAGCTTAGTCGCTCCCGCTCGGAACAAACGTTGAGTACGCCTACTTTAACAACTCCAGGGAATTCGCACGATAACCTCGCGGCGCTCGCGGGCGGCGTTCCCAGTGTCTCCCGCCCTCTGGTCGTGGGGTACGTCTCCCCTGACATGTACACGCACTCAGTGTCGTACTTCGCCCTGGCGCCGCTGTCGCACCACGACCGACACCGAGTCAAGTGCGTGGTGTACTCGGCGACACCGGTGGAGGACGCGCGCACGAAGCTTTTGCGCCAGCGCGTTGCTGCCGGCGGCGGCGAGTGGCGCGACGTCGCCGGCCTTTCCGAGCGCGCGCTCGGGGAGCTCATTCAACTGGACGGCGTTGATATTCTCGTTGACCTCACCGGACACACTGCGAATAACAGGTTAGCCACCCTGGCGTTGCGACCCGCGCCGGTGCAAGTGACATGGATGGGGTACCCCAATACCACCGGCCTCGGTGCGGTGGATTACCGCATCACGGATGCGCTTTGCGATCCAGTTTCCACTCGCCAGGTATTCGCGGAAACCAACGTACGCCTTCCCGGGTGTTTTTTGAGCTACACGCCTCACCCGGAGGCGCCGCCAGTGGTCCAGGCGCCGTGCCTACACCAAGGGTACGTCACGTTCGGGTGCTTCAACGCGCTCGCAAAGATCACCGGGAGCGTGCGGGTGTTGTGGGGAAAAGTGATGCGCGAAGTACCAACCTCGCGGCTAGTGATCAAGGCCAAGCCGTTCGCGTGCGCTAGCATCCAGCGGCGGTTTCTCGCGGCCATGGCAAGTGAGGGCGTCGCTTCTTGGCGCATAGATGTGAGGCCGCTCGTGGCAGCGACGGACAAGCACTTGGATGTCTACTCCCAAGTAGACATAGGCCTGGATACGTTTCCGTACGCCGGCACGACGACGACGTGCGAAGCGCTTTGGGCCGGGGTTCCGGTGGTCACGCTGCAAGGCGCATCGCACGCGCACAACGTGGGAGTAAGCCTGCTGAACTCGGTTGGACTTGAAACGAAGTGTGTGGCGAGCTCGGAGGATGCGTACGTTTCGATGTGCATTGCGCTGGCGAATGACCACGCTGGTTTGAACTTGATGCGGAAAACAATGAGAAATATAATGACTCAAAAAGACGGGCTTTGCGACGGCAGCGCGTTTACTGAGAAACTGGAAGACGCGTACGTCGCGATGTGGAGGAGGTACTGTGAGGGGAAAGGGGGGCGACCGTTGAGAGGTGGAATAGCCAGAGAATAGAAGGGGAGAGAATGGGAACCGACGGATGCGGGGCCCAGAGATAGAATGTAATCGAAAATAGAACGTGTCTCTTCGTATCCTTATCCTAAATCCGACCTCTAGGAATGGGGAATAAAAGTCCACGCACTTCACAACGACGCGCGCTGACGCACACCCACCACCACTCACCACGATGTCCTCTGTTGTGCCGCGAGGTGTTAGAACTCGTGCGCATGTGGGAAAGCGCGGGCGCGATGCTGCCGTGCAACAGGCCATCCCGGGCCTTCCCGATGACATCGTAGTCACGCACATTCTCAGCCACGAGAATTTGCTTAGACTTGACCCAGCGGATACCGCCCGGCTTCGCGCGGTGAGTCGTCCGATGCGCGACGCGGTCGCGGCGACAGGGTTTGAACTAAAGGAGCTTGATGTTAAACTCGCTTTGGAACTTGGATTCGTCAGCGCTTTGCAGCGCGCGCATCGGCAAGGTCGCCTAAACATACCCAGGGAGCACTTATCCTTGTGCCATGATGCGGCGAAGCGTGGACAGCTCGAGGTGCTTAAATGGCTGCGCGAGAACGACTGCCCGTGGGACGAGCAAACGTGCGCAGCGGCGGCGGCGAACGGGAACCTCGAGATGCTGAAGTGGTTGCGCACCAAGGGATGCCCGTGGGACGAGGATACGTGCGCGGCGGCATCAGGTAACGGGCGCCTGGAGATACTGAAGTGGGCACGCGCGAAAGGATGTCCGTGGGACGAGCAGACGTGCGCGGGGGGGGGGAGGTGGGGGTACCTCAGGATACTGCGGTGGGCGCGCGATAACGACTGTCCGGAGCCTGATGATTACAGCGGAGACGAAGACGACGAAGACGAAGTCGACGATAACAAAATATACGAGGCCTTATACTACGCTCAAAACCCTCAAGACGACTACGAAGCAGAAGATGAATCATGGTATGATGGTTTTGCATAAGAAAAACCCCAACTTGTGCTATTTCACTCGAGTACTTTATATCTACCACTCTCTACGCCGCCTCCTCCGTGGGCTTCGTCTCCACAGGCGCCGCGGGCGTGGACGTTGGGACGGGCGTTGGGACGGGCGCCACAGCCGGCGTCGCCGTCGCCGTTCCATCCACGGCAGCAGACGTGTTCCCACTCTCCCCCCCCGCTGGCCTGGTCAGTACATCCGGTGCGTTAACCTTTGCTGGTGGGTTGAGCCTGGCGTGCACCCAACTCAACCCTTCGTTGAGCTTGGCGTTGACCGTCGCGGCGGCACTGACTGTGGCATCCGTGACCTTCTGTACCGTTTCATTCTGCTGCACCTTCTCCAACACAGGCGCGGTTTGTTCGTTGACCTTTTGTGTGATTGCGTTTACCGATGACGTGACGGTTTTCGTAACGCCCATCTTCTCATCGAGTTCCTGTAACTTGGCGCCCGTCCTTCTAGCGACTCGCAGCGCCGCATCGGTGAGCTGCTCCTTGTCCACACCGTGTGCGAAATCCTCCATCACCGGGAACAAAGTCGACGTGCAGTGGTCCCCCACGATGCCCTCAACTGCGGCGGCTACTTCTTCAATAGTGGCGCCTTGCCACAAGCTGAAAATCCGTTGCCCGGCCGGGGTCACGGTTTCGGTGCACGGCATGACTTGTATCACCGCGACGCCATCCGGAAGATGGCCCGCGCGAATAGCGTTCGTCAGGAGCATCACGGGCAACGGCACCGTGCTCGTCACGTTGTCCACCACGGACATCACCTGTACTAACATCGTGTCGGACTCGAACGAGGGGTACGGCAACGGTGCGCGGTGAGTGTGGGACCGGCTGGACGCGCTTCCCATCCGACAGCGCGCAGCGGCTAGTGGAGAGAGAGGAGGCCGTTGGATGACACCTGGCTCGATTTTTGACTTGAAAAACATCGAAGCGGTAAACGAGCCAGAAAAAAACTTGCCATCGCGAATGCAACAGAAAGCGTCGACCCATCCTACAGCTCTCCCTTCCTTCAAGCACGCCGCGTCTAGGTTGCTAGTTCACCGACGCTCATTTAAAATGGCTCCCAAGACTGTCAAGAAATCCACCTTCGTCGTCGACTGCTCCAAGCCTGGTACGTCACCTACGCTGTTTGATGAGAAGCACGTCGCGGGTTTGTTGTGTGCTTAGGGTTTTCGGTAAACGCGTTGGACACGCGTGTCCGGGAACGTGCCTGTCGGGACGCACGCGAGCATCGTGGTTTGCCTTTGGGTCAATATGCACCTCGCAGACGTGCCAATATCACGCCTTCCAAGCGCGTTGCATCGAAACCGACCGCACACACAGCATGACGCCGCGTTCGCGTCATGGTTCAGCGTCGACATTTTTACCACCGCCGTCTCCTTTCGCGTGCAACCCTCGTTCCCAGTCACTCCCTCTCCCTTCCCTTTCCCCCCCCACAGTCGAGGACAAGATCATGGAAATCGCGTCTTTCGAGACCTTCCTCGCCGAGCGCATCAAGGTTGCGGGCAAGGCTGGTGCTCTCGGCGACGTCGTGTCCGTGGCGAGCGACAAGACCAAGGTCACCGTCACCTCCGACGCCCCCATGTCCAAGCGTTACCTCAAGTACCTCACCAAGAAGTACCTGAAGAAGCACAACGTGCGTGACTGGCTCCGTGTCATTGCGTCCAACAAGGACCGCAACGTGTACGAGCTCCGCTACTTCAACATCGCCGAACAGGAGGATGAAGAGTAAGCGGTTGGGGAAAGGATTCTCGACGGCTTGTCGCAACGTGGAGGTAAGACGAAAAGCGGTGCAGTTTCTCGCGAGACTGTACAACGCCTTTTCTCGCACCTCGCTTCGTCATGGGAACCGAACCGAGTCTCGCTTCAATTAGCGTTTTCTTAGCGGTAGTATTCAAGACGAGAATAGGTTCACAAAATCGTTCAATCATCGCTACTACTCTACTACGCTACCACTCTCTCGCACCTCTCACGCTTTTTCCGCGTCGCTTTCCTCGGGCACGATGACGTGAAAGTTGTCCATGTTGTACAGAAACACGGGCGGGCCTTGCGCTTCGTACGCCTCGCCCGTGTTCGGCAAGCGGAACTGCCTGATTTGGTCCGCCCACCGGCCGTGTAGCATCCGCGGCGGCGGGGAGTGTTCGGTGAAGATTTTTTGAAACGCCCTTTTCTTCGCGATGAAGCTCTTTGTGTTCCAATATGTCGCCGATGAAATCACCGGGTTCCCACTCCCGTCCACCGCGGTGACCGTGATTGCGATTTGCGATACTTTCTGCGGATTCATGTCTTTCAGGGGCGAATCGGGAGACGAAGGGTCGTGCTTGAACGTTAGGGGCATCCCCAGCACTTCGTTGTACGATTGCACCCCCCTGGCCAAGGGCAAGTTCAGCCGCACTCCGTTCACCGTCGCCATCAGCGTGGGTCTCAAATCATACAGCATAACCGTCCTGTGTCGCAGAATTAACATCCGGACGGATATCTCGACATCGCTGTTGTCTCCACCGAAGCGACACACGCAATCGGGGGCGAACACTACTTGTCGCAGTGGTCTCAACGCACGTGCGACGATAATGGAACCAGCAACACTCAACAGTAACCAGTGGAACCACCCGATCAAAGCTAATATGAAAATTTCGGGCTTGGTGCTCGGCGTCCTCGCTTCCCACCCGAAGATAGCGTCGCTGCTGATGCGCACGGTGGTGAATGCCAACATGAGCTTTTGTGAGAGCAAATCCGTGTCGACAGCAGTGCCCTCCGCGGCGGCGGCGAAGACGAGCGCCGCGGAGCCGACGAATATGAACGCGAACTCGACGAACACTTCTAAAAACAGCAACGTTCGCAACGACATGTCGACGGTTAAGACGTGCCAAATATCCTCCCCCAGCGACAACGAAAGCAACGCGTCGTCGTACCCCTCCGGGGCCATCGACCTTAAACTGTACTCCACCCTTGTGTGGTCGTGAAGCCAGAAATCCGATTCCTTTCGTTCGCGCAGAGGATTGGTTTCTGTTTCAGATTCCTCAGATGTCTCATGGCGGGTCGGTGGGACCCGACCGACCCTTCCACTCGCCTCCCTCGCATCTTCCCAAGTCGCCGTTTCCATCATCACCGTGTTCCCATTCCGAACGGCGTGGTACCCGGGCGACCGTTGTGGGTTGCAGAACCAAGACCCGTCCCCGACGGACGGGTGGTCCGACCAGAAACCTCTGCCGGTTGGAAGCCCCCAGACGTACCGCACCAAACGCTCCATCGCGCCCACCTTCTTCACCGCGTGCGTGTGCGACGCGGGCCGGTGATAAGCCGACTCTGGGGACATGTCGAAAGACACGCGCTGTGAGCGCTTGCTGCAATATGGCGCGGAGTGCAATGACACCAAACAGTAGGTTTGTGGACAAGATTGAAGATGAGTGGTTGTTAGTTCTGAGAGAGTGAGTGAGTAATCTCAACAATCAATCCATGCATTCAATCGCTACACCTCCTAAAACCCCTTCGCCACCTCCTGCCCCCTCTCCTGCCACCAAGTCTGGATGCCTTTGTTCTTCATGAAAGTCTCATGAACAATAACCGCTGACACCAAAACGACGAGTAAATACACCGGGAAGAACTCCGGGAACTTCGTGAACACGGTGCCGTTGAATAATTTAATGGCGACCGCGCGTTTGTAAAATATTTGGCCGATGGGGCCGTGCAGGATGTAGATGGGAAACGAAATAGCCCCTAAATAAGTCAAGGGCTTGGCTCCTAAAATCTTGCTGAACGATGAGTGCTTCGTATCGCCCGCTTCCGCCGCAGGTATGTCGACGTAAACTGTCTGCGTATGCACCCTCATTACGAACGCTGTGAACAGCGGGACGAACAGAATGACTCGCGTCAGGGCGTCGTTCAACGTGAGCCACCCGAATGCGCGAGCTGTTATCACGAGAAGCATACCGACCAGAGGGATAGCGGGCGACGCCGCGACAGACCCTGCTTCACCTCCCAGGAATGACAACAATTCTCGTTTTCTTTTCTGTTCCATCTCATAATCCGGGTCTTCCTTTGGGTCGCACTCGCGCACGGTGACCATCCTGCACGCGACGCATCCGATCAAAACGTCCACCAGCGCCGCGAAGGGCGAGAACCGCGTTGCGTTCCAGAACATCCAGTTCGGGTGATTTTTGGCGGCCATCATGCCCTCCAGGAACATCCACGCGTCACAGTCGTAGGAGTACGCCAGCTTCATCAATAAAGACACGCAAGTAAGCACCAACATAGCTGTTCTTAAACCCTTCGCTCTCCATTTTGCGATGCTCGGCAGCGAAAACGGCAGCGCCACGGTGGCAAACGTCAGCGCCGATAAGAACCACGTGGGCGCGTTCCAAAGCTCCGCGTGCGCTGGGAACCAGGCTTGTGATAGGGTGAACGTGATTAAGGCGTGCCACGCCGTGGCCACCGGGCCGTTGTACAAGTTATCCGCGTACACAAACACCCACCCGAACACAACTTGCGCCAGGAAATACAAAGGGTAGTAGCCCATGATTCGCGAGGCGATGAACGCGGGGGCGGGGGAAACCCGTGGGCTCGCTTCATACTTCCCAAGCTCCGTGCACGTGTACGCCACGACGTACCCCGATAACACGAAGAATGCACCCACCACGACGTTTACTTGGCTCAGAAGCTTCAACGTGAACACATCTCTGGTGCAGCACGCGATGAAGTGCCCGACCGCGATGTAGCTGATTAGGAAAAAGCGAGTGGAATCGAGCGCGGGGATGAACGGGCGTTTTTTGGGGGGGGGGGCTGGGGTGGGCGCGGGGGCTGAGTCTT